>Ga0137403_10000302_pt1 | contig 63089 bp, 47 predicted proteins | sample CZOMad2_1_16fung_FD_122057 | JGI IMG/M metagenome (GOLD analysis project Ga0137403, IMG submission 122057) | Vadose zone soil fungal communities from Angelo Coast Range Reserve, California, USA - CZOMad2_1_16fungal (Hybrid Assembly) | ecosystem: Environmental > Terrestrial > Soil > Vadose zone...
AACGAACAAAATTCCGGTGCGCGTAAACTGCCTACTCAAGGTTCTGGATTTGCTCGCGGATTTTTTCCAATTCCGATTTGCAGGCAACGACGTGCTGCGAAATTCCGGCATCGTTCGATTTTGCGCCGAGCGTGTTCAGCTCGCGGAAGATCTCCTGGGTGATGAATTCGAGCGTGCGACCGACCGGTTCGTTCTTGCGCAGGTGATGCGCGAACTGCGCGAGATGACTTTCGAGGCGCGTCAGTTCCTCCGAAATGTCGGAGCGATCGGCAAAGATCGTTACTTCCTTCAGCAGTCGTTCGTCGTCGAGGGGAAGGTCGAGGCCGGCCTTTTCCAGACGGTCGCGCAGAACCGCGCGATATTTTTTCACCACTTCCGGATACAGCTTTCGGATTTCCTTAATCTCGGCGCGCAAAGTTTTCAGCCGATGGATCAAGTCTTTGGCGAGATGCTTTCCTTCGCGCTCGCGCATTTTGATAAGATCGCCGAGCGCGGTGTTGAGGGCGCGCTGCACGACAGGCCACGCGTCGTCCGCATTCACGGTGTGCTCGGGCGAACGCATCACGCCGGGAGCCTGCAGGATCGTGCCGATCGTGATCTCGCCCGGCGCGCTCAATTCCTTTTGCAAAGTCAGCATCGCTTCGTGGTACGAGCGCGCGAGAGCGGTATCGAGCGCGAGGGCATTCGCGCCGTTCGCGCTTTCCTGCAAGCCGACCATGACGTTCATTCGGCCGCGCGAGATTTTCTCATTGATCCCCTGGCGAATGCGCGGCTCGAGCATGGCGAGATCGCGCGGGAGATTGACGACGATGTCGCTCTGCTTCCGGTTCACGGAATTCAGTTCGACGCTGATCTTGGTCCCGGCGTGGTCCGCTTCACCGCGCCCATATCCAGTCATGCTTCTCATTTGAATCCGAAATATTCGGCCGCTTGTGACACGTCTTTGTCTCCGCGGCCCGAGCAATTCACGACGACGACTGTATCGGACGACAGCGAAGGCGCGATCTTAATCACGTGGGCGATGGCGTGCGCCGTTTCGAGGGCTGGAATAATGCCTTCGGTTTCAGCCAGGGTTTGGAAGGCGGCGAGCGCTTGATCATCCGTCGCGTAAACGTACTCGATCCGTTTTTCGTCGCGCAGATAACTGTGCTCGGGTCCGACCGCGGCGTAATCGAGTCCGGCGGAAACAGAATGCGTGAGCTCGATCTGGCCGTCGTCATTCGCGAGCACGAAAGTTTTCGTGCCTTGAAGGACGCCGAGCCGGCCGCCTTGAAAACGCGCCGCGTGTTTGCCGGGAGAAATTCCTTTGCCGCCGGCTTCGACACCGATCATGCGGACGGACTCGTCGTCGAGAAAGGGATGGAAAAGTCCGATCGCGTTGCTGCCACCGCCGACGCAGGCGATAAGAACATCGGGCAAGCGACCTTCGCGTTTCAGAATCTGTTCGCGGGTTTCGACGCCGATCACGCGTTGAAAATCGCGGACCATCATCGGATACGGGTGCGAACCGAGGGCGGAGCCGAGAATATAATGGGTGGTCCGCACGTTCGTGACCCAATCGCGCATCGCTTCGTTGATCGCTTCCTTCAACGTGGCCTGTCCGGCGGTAACGGGCACGACCTTCGCGCCGAGAAAACGCATCCGGGCGACGTTGAGCGCCTGACGTTCCATATCGACGCTGCCCATGTAGATCACGCACTCGTAGCCGAAATGCGCGGCGACGGTTGCGGTCGCGACACCGTGCTGGCCGGCACCGGTCTCGGCGATGATGCGGATCTTCCCCATACGGCGCGCGAGCAGGATCTGGCCGAGCGCATTGTTAATTTTGTGGGCGCCGGTGTGGAGGAGGTCCTCCCGTTTCAGATAAACTTTCGCCCCACCAAGATTTTTCGTGAGTCGCTCAGCGAAATACAACGGGGTGGGACGGCCGGCGAAATCGCGGAGCAGATCGTCGAGCTCGCGTTGGAATCCCGGATCGCTCTTCGCGCGATCGTACTCGGCGGTGAGATCGTTCAGCGCCGACATCAGGGTCTCGGGGACGAACATGCCGCCGTAGGGACCGAAGTGGCCGTGCGAGTCGGGAAGTTGCTCGATGGTTTTCACGGAGGGGAAAACGTCCAACGCCCAACGCCCAACGTCCAACGCCGAATTAGGAAGCGCGATTTGACGCGAGAATGTCGGTCAGCGCACGGCGATGTGGCGATGGCAGAGGAATTGACGCCAGTTCACGACGAGAGAACCAACGTTGGGTCCCAGTTTGTTTTGCGATCCCGCTCCCGCGGTAAACGGCGAGGGTGATTTTGTGATAAGTGAACGGAAAGTGGGAGCGATGCAGCGGCAGACGTTTCGAATGCGGACGATTTAGTCGCGGCAAGATCCACATTCCGCGCCAGCGATCGGTTGATTGTTCGAGCAGGATGCGTCCGCTCCGCGTGACGAAGGTGTGATTCTCGGTTCGAAGTTGCAGCGCGCGGCGCGGCTTCTTTCGCGGCAGAATGGAAGGCGCGGTCGTTCGACAGAACCGCTTCACGGGGCAAACGCCGCATTTGGGACGTGTCCCGCAGACGAGCGCCCCCAATTCCATCAGGGCCGAGTTATGTTCGCGCGGGTTCCGCCGCGGCAAGAGCTGGGCAGCGTAAGACCAGAGTTGTTCGCGTCCGCTCCTGGTGTCGATCGGAGTTTGCAGGTCGAACAGGCGGGAGAGAACGCGCGAGATATTTGCTTCGACGATCGGCACTGGTTGATCGAACGCGAACGTGGCTACGGCGTTCGCCGTGTAACGGCCGACACCCGGCAGATCGTGGATTGAATCCGATGACTTTGGAAAGTGGCCGCCGTGATTTTCCATGATCGCGATAGCCGCCGCCCGCAAATTTCTGGCGCGCGAATAATAGCCGAGGCCCTGCCAGGCATGGAGAACGTCATCCTCGGAGGCGGCGGCCAAGACAGCGACGGTCGGAAAGCGCCTCAGCCATTCATTATAATATGGAATGACAGTCGCAACCTGGGTCTGTTGGAGCATGAATTCGGAGACGAGAATTGCGTAGGGATCGGTGGTTCGGCGCCAGGGAAGATCACGTTGGTTCCGGCCGTACCAGGAAAGAAGCGCTCGGCGGAAGGCAGAATTCGCTTTGATGAGGAAAACGTTGGACGGTTGCCCGTCCGAAGCAATGACTTCCTACACTCACCCGCTCACAACTGAACAAGCGGCGAAGCTTCGCGCTTTGCTTCGCGATCTCGGTTTCGAATTCGCCGAGCGGCCATACACGCTTTTCTTCGCTCAGAAAAACAAGCTCAGTGTCGCGGTTTACGAAAAGGGGCCGAAGCTCCTGTTGCAAGGGAAGGGAATCGAGGAATTCGTCCAGTTCGAGGTCGAGCCGAAGATCCTCGAGGAAGCGAAGCTCGGCTACGAAGAAGTCCACTCGCCGGAAATGTTCGAGCCGCATTTCGGGATCGATGAAAGCGGAAAGGGGGATTTCTTCGGGCCGCTGGTGATCGCCGGCGTTTACGTGGATCGCGAGATCGCGCGGAAGTTTCTCGACGCCGGCATCCAGGACAGCAAACGGATCGGTTCTGATAAACGGATTCGAGATTTGGCGACCATCATCCGCACGACACCCGGCGCGATTGGCGACACAATCACCATTGGTCCGGAGCGCTACAACGATCTCTACGAAAAGTTCGGGAACCTCAACAGTCTGCTCGGCTGGGGTCACGCGCGCGTGATCGAGAATCTGTTACACAGAAAACCGGATTGCCCGCGGGCTCTGTCGGACAAGTTCGCGGACGCAAGCGTGATCGAAAAGGCGCTGCTCAAGCACGGACAGAAAATTCGTCTGGAACAGCGGACCAAAGCCGAGTCGGACCTCGCGGTGGCAGCGGCTTCGATCCTTGCCCGCGAAGCCTTTATCGATTGGCTCGAAAGCCGAGGCAAAGCCTTCGGGGTAAAACTCGGCCGTGGGGTTTCGGCTGACGTAAAGGATGTCGCGAAAAAGGTGGCCGAAAATGGGGGCCCGGAGGCGTTGCGGAAAGTCGCAAAATTGCATTTCCGGACCGCGCACGAGGTGGCGCCGGCGCACTTCGCCGCTCCAGCGCCCCGCCGGCCCTGGCGCAAGTAAGGCGGCCGGGCTCGCCACTCAGGTAGGGCAAGCTTCCTGCTTAGTTTTTTACCGCTGACGCGCCATTTGTGGAAACCAGGCTCCTAATATCGAATGCCGACCCGGTCTTTCAGGACCGCGCTCTGGCCATTCTTGACGAATTCGACGGCATCGAGACCCGCGTCGTCCGGACGATGCCAGAGGCCGTGTCCATTTTACTCGACGAAAACTTCGACGGTTTCGTGGTCGAAGGCGAGAACCCGATTGCGATCGAGCAGGCAACGAGCGCCCGACAGCATTTCCCTTCACTGAAGATCGTGTGTCTCTCTCCGAGAACCAAAGACGCTGACGCGGCCATTGCGCAGCAGAAAATCAGGCACATCGCGAGCGACACAACCGAGCGAAATTTGCGGAAACAGCTTCAGAGTTTTGTCTCGTCGCTTGCCCAGGGTGGAACCCCAGCCGAAGGGATCGATCCCTGCCATTCCTTGATCGGAAACCTCAATCAATTTTCAGCGGCCGAGATTCTGCAGATGAGCTGCCTTGGACAGCGCAGTGGGCGTTTCACTTTCAAATCCGGGCGCGGCAACAGCGAGATTTACCTCGCTCACGGGTCGGTCCGGCACGCGGTTTACGGTTCGCTCGAAGGCGAATCAGCGGTGGCGGAGATTTTCCGCTGGCGCCAAGGCCGGTTTTATTTTGAAGAAGGGATCATCAGCCAGGTCCAGACCGTCGACCGGCCGTGGGCCCACTTGCTGATCGATAATTTGCAGAAGCTCGACGAGACCCTCGAACTTTCTGCCACCGGTCCTCTATGAGAGATAAATCCCTTGAGACCCAGCTGCGTTTGCTCACGCTCCAGCTGGATAATTGGAAGAAGCTGCACGACCTGATCACCTACGGTTTGGACAAGGCGCGTCCGATCATTTCGGCGGAGCAGGAACGGCAGTTCACCGAGATCCGCGCGAATCTTTTGCAGGAAACCGAGCACGTGTTTGGTGCACTCGGGGTTCTCGGCGAACTTTCCGGCCGGGCGATGAACGTGCTTCAGCGTAGCGTGTCAGTCCGCGGAGTCCGCGAGCTTTCGAATGAGGAAGTTCGGCGGCTGGAGAGCGAATGGAACGGCGTTTTCACCAAGCTCGGCGTGATCCAGGGGCAATTGAAGTCCCGCCGGAAGTCACTGGCGGAACACAGCGCGGTTTCCTATTACGTCAGCCGCCTGTTTACCCGTCCGGCGACGACCTGACCGGCGTCAGGGACAAAAAGTCGTCAAATCAGCCCTGCCGGCAGGAAGACCGGAGCGAATTTTATTGCAATTCCTGCCCACCATCTTAGTAGCGGGGCACGATTACTTTGTGTATGCCGAAGCTTACCAAGAGGGACATCGTTGTAGCGATCAGCAACCAGACAGGGATGGTACAGCACGACGTTTTTGAGGTCGTGCAGCGTACGCTGGACCACATTACCAACAGCCTGGCGAACAATGTCGCAGTGGAACTGCGCAACTTTGGGGTCTTTCAGCCGCGCCTGACCAAACCGCGTGTCGGCCGGAATCCCAACGAACCGGGCAGCAGTTTTGTGATCCCGCCTCGGGCGACCGTGAAATTCAAGGCTGGCAAAATCATGCGCCAGCGCGTGGAAAAACTTTCGCGCGAATTGAAGGAAGCGTCCGAACGCAAAGCCGCCGAGCAGCAAGAGAGCGCAGCGACTGTCACCTCAGCAAATTAATTAATCCGGATCGAACAGCTGCTTCGGGTTCCGCAAGCAGCATCTGAATCGCTTCATCGAGGCGATCGAAGTTGATCGGCTTCGTGAGGTGTTCGGAAAACCCGGCCGCCCGGGCACGACTCACGTCGTTCTCCATCCCGAATCCGCTTAGTGCGATTCCGCGCAGATTCCTGGTGGCGCTCAATTCCTGCATTAGCTCGTAACCGGAACGATCCGGCAAACCGATGTCGCTGATCACCAAATCGAATTCTTCGTCCTCCGCTTTCTTCACGGCCTGATCCGCGGTGTGCGCAACCGTCACGCGATAGCCCCGGCGCTCCATCATCATTTTCATTCCCGTGCAGGTATCGACGTGATCGTCGACGACTAACACACGCGGCCCCGTGCCTTTCGCCTTGCTCGCTTTCAACCCGATCTCGCGCGGTCCTTTCGTCTCCGGGACCGCGGCCACCGCGGTGGGCGCGGCGACGGTCGCCAGCGTGACAATAAAAGTAGCGCCGCGATTTTTGCCGCCGCTCTCCGCCTTGATCGTTCCGCCGTGGGCGTGAAGCATTGCCTTGGAAATCGCCAGACCGAGGCCGAGACCGCCGAACCGGCGGGTGATCGAGCTTTGGCCCTGCTCGAACGCATTGAAGATCCGGTCCATTTGCTCCGGCTCGATGCCGATACCCGTATCCGTTGTCCGGATTTCGACCAAGTCCGGCGTCGGATTCAGTGTCTCGATGACGATCCGGCCTTTCGCGGGCGTGAATTTCACGCTGTTTTTGACCAGGTTCCAGAACACCTGCTGCAATCGCGCCGGATCGCCTTCCACGTAAGCCCGCTCGGCGCGGAGGCGGAACTCGATCTTTAAATCTTTCGCCGCAATTTCTTCGCGGCAGATTTCGTAGGAGCGCTGGAGAATTTCGTGCACGCTCGCCGTTTCCAGGCTGAGCTGAAGTTTGCCCTTCGAGATGCGAGTTACGTCGAGCAAATCATCAATGAGCCGGGCTTCGAGCTCGACGTTCCGGCGAATCACCTCGAGCGCTCGACGAACGTCGGGCGAATCGCCGGCGCTCGCTTCCAATTCGCCGACCATCGCGATTACGGGAGAAAGCGGATTGCGCAACTCATGCGAGAGGAGGGCGAGGAACTGGTCCTTCGCCGCGTTCGCGCCGATCAATTCCTGGCGCAGGGTCGTGTCGCGCGTTTTATCTTCGACGAGATAAAGCACGCCCTGGATGGTTTCCTCCGAAGTTTGCAGCCGCAGCAGGTTCACGTTCACGAAACGCGTCATCCCATCGCGATCGACAAAGGCATGCTCGACGAGTTGATACGGCGCGCCGAACGCCAGCACGCGCTCGATCGCTTCGCCCGGTGCGATCTTCACCTCATCGTAGATCGCTTCATAAATATCGCGGCCTTCCGGCAGCTCGCCGAAACGTTTCGCCATGTCAGTGAACGCCTGGTTTGCCTGGAGGAAATGGCGCGACTCCGGATCGACCAGCGCGATGCCGCTCGGCATGTTCGCGAGAATTTTTTCGTTGAAAATAACTTCGCGTTCAATCCGCCGCCCGGCCTCGGCCTGGCGACGCGCCACTCTTCCCGCGAGCCAGGCAACAACGGCCGTGAGAACAATCAGCCACAAGGCGGGAATCGTGATCTTGTCCAACAAATCGCGAACGGGCCGGTAGGCGGCGGCTTTCGGTTGTTCGACAATCGTCATCCAGCCGGTGGCATCGACCGTCGTGAACGAATAAATATTTCCGTCGCGCTCGATCGAGCCGGTCTTGGCCGCACGAATCTCGTCGATGATCTTGGTGATCCGCGGCGGCGCCGGGCCCGTGTTAGGCGCGAAGTTGTTCGTGAAAAGTGGCGCGCCGGTTTGATCGACGATCTGGCAGATGGCCTGGTCGGCCAAATCGACCGACGACAAGCGTTTTCCCATTCGCTCCACGAGCACCCAAACCCCGAGATAGCCTGCGACATTGCCCTCCGGCGTTCGAACCGCGCCGACGATCGCCGTCGCCATTCGCCCGTCCGGTGGACGGGGATGGACCGGAGAGACGTAAACGTCGGGCGAACCCATCGCGCCTTCCCGCCAAAGCGCGGCGGAAAAATTTTGCGTCTCCTCCGGCGAAATCGCCGGCAGCGACGCGATGAGATTACCATCGACGCCGGTGATGAACATGCCGTCGATGCGCGGATGCGAATAAAATGTCTGGGCGATCCATTGCTGCGCACCCGTCGAGGCAGTGGGCCCGGCCATGATTTTCGCGACGTCGGGTTGGGTTTGATAATATTCGATCACGCTCCCGGTGTGGCTGAGATCATCGCCCACAAGGTGCGCGATCAAGTCCACGAAGGTCTGGCGATCGTGGAGGATTTTGCTTTCCAAAGTGTTGGTCAGGATCGTGTAGGAAACCACGAGCATGAGGATGGAGGGGATCCAGCCCGCGAGGAGGATGGCGATGACGATGTTGTAACGGGCGAGCCGGTCGCGATCTCGCCGCTTGAGATGCGCGAGAAATGGAATGGACTGGAGCCACGACATCGCGGGAAAAGTTCGGCTCTCTCTATCGTTGCGGCAAGCAGGGAATCAATCCGCCGCCGCGATCGTCGCGTTCAGCTCCCGGGCCTGCGCATGCAGCGCCTTTACATCGTCCAGGCTTGGTTTTTCCGGGGCGCGATTGAGGAGGTCGCGGATCGAATTAACGCCGCCGCGGACTTTTTCGAAGAGCGGTTTGTGCGCAATCGTCGGCGGCAGCGTTTTCATTTCTTCAGCAAAATAGTTGATCAAATCACGCTGCCAGAGGACGGCGGCGCGATCTGGCGTGTAATTGCTTTCGACCGCGCCTGCGCAAATCTCGAGTCCGCGCAGCCAACCACCAAGGCTGATGAGGTGCGCCATTTTTTGGTCCTTCAGCTCCGTCATCGCCTCCTCGACGTCCTGCTGGGTGGAAATCAACTCGCGCCGGACCGCTGCCCAATCGCCCTTTTTTCCCAGTTCGGTAAGGCTGGCGCTGTGGCGCATGACGCGGTCGCCCACGCCCAGACTGCGCGCTTGGCGAAGCAAAACGCGGCCGAGGTCTTCGACCAGATTCCGTTTTTGCGCTTCGACGATCAGGAAGCCGTCAGCCACGAGGCCGCCGAAAACCATCCCCATTTGTTCCCGGCTGGCGTGCGCCGCCTGGGGAAACTCGCGCTTCAATTGCTCGTAGGGCAGCGGCTTGAGATCATCGAGCTGCTGGAAAATTTCGGCGACCGACGGAGCGGTATAAGGGTTGATCCCCAACTCCTCGCGCTCGTGCTCGCGCGGTTCCTGCGCGAACAGCGAAACGCCGCCTCCATATATAATAAGAGCAGCGGCTATTCCGATAACGGGTTTCATTCTCAAACTGATTCGGCTCGTGAGGGGCTGCCGCTTGCATGGCTGGACCCGTCCGCCTAAACTCGCCGAAACCGCCGCGTTGTCCCCCGAAAAATGGCTCCGCTTTGCACGGGCAAACCCCCGATTTTTGATTTGACGGATGCGAGGGAAGCGGCATCATGTCGCCCTGCTCCGAACAATGCGTCGGGGCAGTTTCTCTAATCCGATATGCAAGGAAGCCTCGCCTCGATCATCTGGACGATTTGCTACATGAGTGTGCTCATCGGCCTTTCGGCATACGGGATTCACCGTTACGTCATCATTTACCTGTTTTTGAAGCACCGGAAGCGCGCCACCCAGCCGGCCGGCCATTTCGACCAGTTGCCGAGGGTGACAATGCAGCTGCCGATATTTAATGAAGTCTATGTGGTCGAGCGACTGCTCCGGTCCGTGAGCGAGATCGATTATCCAAAGGACCGGCTTCACATCCAGGTGCTCGATGATTCGACGGACGACACAAGGGAGCTGACGGCATCGTGCGTGGCGGAATTGCAGGGCCGCGGATTCGACGTCGAGCTGATCCATCGGACGGATCGGACGGGTTTTAAGGCTGGGGCGCTCGAGACCGGGCTGGCTTCGACCGAGAGCGACTTCGTCTGCATTCTCGACGCGGATTTTGTTCCGAAGCCGGACCTGCTGAAGCGGACCATTCATTTCTTCACCGACCCGAGAGTCGGGATGATCCAGACGCGCTGGGGTCATCTGAACCGCGGCTATTCGCTCCTCACGCGCGTCCAGGCAATGTTCCTCGACGGCCATTTGCTCCTCGAACAAACGGCCCGCAGCCGCAGCGGTCGTTTCTTTAATTTTAATGGGACGGCCGGGCTCTGGCGCCGCTCATGCATCGATGAAGCAGGCGGCTGGCAACACGACACGCTCACCGAAGATCTCGACCTGAGTTACCGTGCGCAGCTTGCCGGCTGGAAATTTATTTTCCTGCCCGACGTGATCACTCCCGCCGAATTACCAGTGGACATGAACGGCTTCAAATCACAGCAGCACCGCTGGACGAAGGGATCGGTCCAGACCTGCAAAAAGTTGCTGCCGACGATCTGGCGCAGTCCGTTGCCGTTGATGATCAAGATCGAATCGACGGCGCACCTCACTTCGAACTTCGCCTATCTGTTGCTCGCTTGTTTGTGTGTGCTCCTCCATCCGTCCGCCGGCGGCCCGCAGGCGACGTGGGTGCGCACGCTCTTGCTCGACGTTCCGATCTTTTTCACCGCGTCGGTTTCCGTTGCGGTGTTTTACATTTGCGCGCAACGCGAGCTGCATCCGCGGACGTGGATGAAAGAAATTCTGCTCTTGCCGGCGCTGCTCGCGCTTGGCGTAGGACTCTCCATCAATAATGCCCGCGCGGTTCTCGAAGCGGTCTTCAATCACAAGTCGGATTTCGCCCGCACCCCGAAGTACGGCATCGAACGCAAGGCCCAGCCCTGGCGTTCCTGCAAATACATGCCGCTCAAATCGCTTCTGCCTTTGGCTGAAATGGCGTTCGCGATCTATTTTTCCTATTTCCTCTGGTTCGCCATCGATCACGGGCAATGGATCTCCGTTCCGTTCCTCGCCATGTTCCAAATCGGGTTCCTTTATGTTTCGCTCTCCTCCTTCAGCCGGTGGATGCCGCGCTTGAATTTCGGAGGCGGCGAACGCGCGGCGGCGACAATTCCCGCGTGACAAGTAGGCTAAATTCTAGTAAGAGGCGCTGCATGTTTCGTCGGCTTGCCCTGGTCGCGATCGCTGTCGTCACCCTCGCTCCGGTTCTCCGCGCGGAAGGTCCCAGCCGCGTCATCATCAGCGTGAAAGAGCAGAAGCTCATGCTCATGGCTGAGGGCGCGCGGATCGCGACGTATTCCATTTCCACGTCGAAGTTCGGGGTCGGCGATGCCTGGGGGCGAATGACGACGCCGCTCGGCTTTCTTCAGGTCGCACAAAAAATCGGCGATCACGCGCCGGTTGGCGCTGTCTTTCGCAACCGCCGGTTCACGGGAGAGATTCTCAAGCCGAACGCGCCGGGACGCGATCCGGTGATCACGCGGATTATTTGGTTGCGCGGTCTTCAGGCCGAGAACGCGCATGCCTTCAGTCGCTGCATTTATATTCATGGCACGCCCGAGGAACGGACAATCGGAAGGCCCGCGAGTTACGGCTGCATCCGGATGAAATCGCGCGATGTCGCGGAGCTTTACGCGCAGCTGCCCATTGGGGCGGTCGTTGAAATCGTCAAGGACAAGCTGCCAAGTATTCCGAAGGCGCCGGCGGGAGCAATCTTCGCTCTTCAGTCGGCGAAGCCGGAACCCAAGCCAGAACCCAAAGCCGAGGCGAAAGCGGAGCCGGAAAAAATTGCTGAGGTAACCGAGGCGCCCGTCGAGAAGAGGGTAGAGAAACCGGCCGCAAAGCCGTCGAAGACGGTTAAGAAGAATTTGAAGGAACAGCCGCACTTCGGCCGCAGCGCGTAGTTCGTTCGGTAGGGCGAGACTCTCTCGAGCCGCGCCGCGCTGGCGACATTCAACGAATGGCTCGACCGAGTCTCGCCCTACCAAATCTCGCCGGCACGCCTTGACAGGGTCGAGCCCCTCCGCGACCCTGCCCGCTCACAAATTTTCGACCATGGCCAATACCCGATCCGCTGCCAAACGCGCCCGCCAAACCACGAAGCGCTCTCTGCGCAATCGCACCGTTATCACTCGCCTTCGCCGCATGCAGAAAAGCGGTTCCACGAACCCGGACGCCAAGGATGTGCGCGCGATGATTTCCGCGATCGATAAAGCGGCCAAGCGCGGCATCATTCACAAGAACGCCGCGAAACGGCGGAAGGCGCGGTTGAACAAGTCGTTAGGCAACGCGGGCAAGACCGCGCCTGCGGCGTAGGCTTGCGCTGCCAGTCAGCCGCGTTAGAATTCGGTCGCCATGATTCCCGCACTTCTTCTCATCGTCGCGGCGGTCGCGTATCGGATCGTGACCGGGCTCGCGATTATTTCCGGTTCCACCGCGCTGTCGAACTTTGCTCCGCTGGCCGCCATTGCGCTCTGCGCGGCCGCTTATTTCCCGACGAAGTTCAAGTTCACCGTCCCGATGATCGCGCTCCTCATTTCCGACGTAGTGCTCAACGTGTCCTACGGCTTTTCCTTGTTCAGTCCGTTTGTCATCTCGCATTACATCGGTTTCGCACTTGTCGGCGGGCTGGGATGGTTATTGCGCAACCGCGCTTCGCTTAAGACGCTCTTGCCGGCATCGATCGCCGCTTCGGTCGTCTTTTACGTCGTCACGAATGCCGTTTCCTGGCTGTTCGATCCCGGTTACCTGAAGAATTTTGCCGGGCTCATCCAAGCGCTTACCGTCGGGCTGCCGCAATACAGCGCTACGCCGAGCTGGATGTTTTTCCGCAACTCGGTCGTGAGCGATTTGCTCTTCACCGGGCTTTTCATTCTTTGCTTCCACCTGGGTCGCGCCACCGAGCCTGCCCGCGTGACCTCCACCGAGCCGCGCACGATCTAGTCCGGCCTTATGGCGCAGCCGGAGCAACGCGACGAGGTCGAGATGCTCTCGTTGATGCTGCTCATTCGCCGTTTCGAGGAGCGGGCGAGCCAGCAATATCAGGCGCAAAAAATCGGCGGCTTCTGTCACCTCTACATCGGGCAGGAAGCAGTGGTCTGCGGCGCGGTCGCGGCGGCCCGGCCGGATGATTATTTAATAACGGCCTACCGCGATCATGCGCACGCGCTCGCTCGCGGCACGAGCGCGCACGCCTGCATGGCGGAATTGTTCGGGAAAGCGACCGGCTGTTCGCGCGGACTCGGAGGCTCGATGCATTACTTCGACAAGGAGCGCCACATGTATGGCGGGCACGCGATCGTCGCCGCGCACGTGCCGCTCGCCGTCGGGATGGCGTTCGCGTCGAAGTATCGGAATGAAGATCGTGTCACACTTTGCTTTTTCGGTGACGGTGCGATCAACCAGGGAGCGTTCCACGAAGCGTTGAATCTGGCGGCGCTGCTCAAGCTGCCGGTCGTGTTCGTTTGCGAGAACAATTTGTTTGCGATGGGAACAAGCGTCGAGCGTTCGACGTCGCTCAAGGAGATCGTCGAACGCGCGGAAGGCTACGACATTCCAGGGACCGTCATTGACGGAATGAATTTTCGGGAAGTACGCGGCAAACTTTCGGAGATCATCAGCTCGATCCGCGCGGATCCGCATCCGGCCTTCGCCGAAGTGCGGACGTATCGTTATCGCGGCCATTCCATGTCGGACCCGGCGAGTTATCGAACGAAGGAGCAACTCGAAAAATATCGGATGGACGATCCGATCACGCGTTTGCGCGCGCAGCTCACCCGAGAAGAGAAATTGACCCACGAACAATTCGACCGGCTGGACAAGGAAGCGAAGGAAGTCGCGCTCGCGAGTGTGAAGTTCGCCGAGGAAAGTCCCGAGCCGCCGCTCGAGAAGCTTTACGATTATACCTATAGCCAACCACCACCAGGATGGCCGAAATGAGAGAGATCACTTATCGCCAGGCGCTCAATGAGGCGCTCGCCGAAGAATTGGAGCGCGATCCGAATGTCTTCCTGATGGGCGAAGAAGTCGCGGAATACAACGGCGCCTATAAGGTGAGCCAGGGATTACTGGAACGTTTCGGGCCGAAGCGGATCATCGATACGCCAATCAGTGAAAACGGATTTGCCGGATTGGGCGTGGGCGCGGCGATGGTCGGCTTGCGGCCCATCATCGAGTTCATGACCTTCAGCTTTTCATTCGTCGCTTTCGACCAGGTGGTGAACAACGCGCCGAACATGCTCACGATGTCTGGCGGTCAATTCAACATTCCCATCACGTTTCGCGGGCCGAATGGACCGGCCCATCAACTCGGCGCGACTCATTCGCACGCGACCGAATGCCTTTACGCCAACGTTCCCGGTTTGAAAATCTGCACGCCTGCCACGCCGCGGGACGCGAAAGGATTATTGAAGACAGCGATCCGCGACAACGATCCGGTGCTCGTCCTGGAGGTGGAACTTCTCTATAGCTCGAAAGGAATGGTCGAGGATGAAAACGTCGAGCTCTTGATCCCGCTCGGCGAAGCGGAAGTGAAACGCGAAGGCAGCGACGTGACGGTCATCTGTTATGCGCAGACGGTACCGCTCGCGCTGGCCGCCGCGGAAACGCTCGAGAACGAAGAAGAAATCAGCGCCGAAGTTCTCGACCTGCGTTCAATCAAACCGCTCGATCTCGATGCCATCCTCAAATCCGTTTCAAAAACGCATCGCGTGGTGATCGTCGAGCAAGACCGTCCCTTTTGCGGCGTCGGTGCGGAAGTTTCGTATCGAATCCAAAAGGAAATGTTCGATGGATTGGACGCCCCGATCCTGCGGGTTGCGCAGGAAGAGATCCCGATGCCGTACAACGAACGGCTCGAGAAGGCGGTGCTCCCGAGCGCGGAGAAGTTGATCGCGGCCGTGAAGAAGGTTTGTTACGCCTAACGACTATTCACCATGCCTGAAATTCAAATGCCGAAGCTGAGCGATACGATGACGGAGGGCACCCTTGTCGCGTGGAAAAAGAAGAAGGGCGACAAGGTTTCCGCGGGCGAAGTGATCGCTGAGATTGAAACCGACAAGGCGACCATGGAATGGGAATCGCCCGAGGACGGAACTCTGACCGAGATTTACGTCGAAGAGGGCGGCAAGGTTGAGGTCGGTGAGAAGATCGCGTTCATCGGCGCCGAAGGAGAAGCAGCACCGAAGGAAGAAAAGAAAAAAGAGCCGGAAGCAAAGGCGAAAGAAGAGGCAAAAGCTCCGGCAAAAAAGAAAGAGCAGGCAGAAACCGAGAAGCCCGCGCCCGCGAAAGACAAAGAACGGGAGACCGCGCCGCCGCAGGAAAGTAAGGAAACTAAACCGGCCGAAAAAAAACCCGCGCCGAAAGCTGAAGGCGGGGATGAAGCCAGAGTAAAAGCTTCGCCGATTGCTCGCCGGCTCGCCGCCGAACAGGGCATTGATCTTTCGACCGTGAAGGGAACCGGCCCCGATGGTCGCGTGACGGAGAGTGATGTGCGTGCCGCAGCGAAATCGAAAGGACCGGCGCCGCAACCGAAGTCCGCGCCATCGCGAATTCCTGCCGGAGAAGGTTCGCGCATCAGCCTGACCGGCATGCGCAAGATCATTGCGGAACGTTTGGTCGAGAGCAAAGGCCCCGTCCCGCACTTCTATCTGAACATCGAGATCGATGCCGGGCCGTTGATGACGGCGCGTGCGGAATTGAAATCCGCCGGCGAGAAAAGCGACAACGCGAAGATCACAGTGAACGACTTCGTCTTGAAGGCCGCGGTCGATGCTGCGGTGAAAGTTCCCAAAGCAAACGCGTCTTTCGACGGCGACGCTATCGTCCAATACAATGACGTGAACCTCGGAATTGCCGTTGCGCTTGAAGAAGGTTTGGTCACGCCGGTCATTCGCGCCGCCCAGGGCAAATCGCTTCGTGAAATCAGCGAAGCGGTGAAGGACCTCGCTCATCGCGCGCGGAACAAGCGAATGAAGCCCGAAGAGTTTCAGGGCGGCACTTTCACCGTCTCGAACCTTGGCAGCTACGGCATCGATAATTTTTTGGCGATCATCAATCCACCGCAGGGCTTCATTCTTTCCATTGGCGCGATCGTGAAGAAAGCCGTCATCGACGATTGCGACCAGATCGTGCCCGGCCAGCGGATGAGCATCGGAATGAGCTGCGATCATCGCGTCATCGACGGCGCGCTCGGCGCGGAATACCTGAAGGCGCTCCGGCAATTGCTGGAAAACCCGACGCTGCTGCTGATCTAGTCGTTAGGCCATGGAAGAACGGCCGCCCGAGAAACGCCTGAGCGTAGCGCCGTTCGCCATTCATGCCACCCGCGGATTGCTGCGCGACCCGAAGTCGCGTCGCAGAATCATGGCGCTTTCCGTCGCGGTCGCGCTGATTCTGCTGGTGACCGGTCTTACCCTGTTCCGTCCCTGGCTGGACCCGCACGAACATCCATGGCGTTTTATTTTGTTCTGGCTCGCCTGCGCTTGGGAAACCGTGCTCGCGATTTTGCTGGCGCTCTTCGATCTCCTCCTGATGCGCGCGCAGGAACGCGCCGCGCGAAAAGCGTTACGCGAGCAAATCGCGGCAGAGAATCCGCCGGATTCGAACCAGAATTAATCCGGCCCGGCGCTATGGTGGTGGCGGCGCGAAGCGTTGATCGCGCAGGGGCGTGTTGGCGCGATACAGCTCGACTTGCACGCTGATGAATTCCGCGCGCTCCGTGTCCCTGGCGTCTGTGGCCAGCTGCTGCGCGCGCTCCGCGGTTTTGATGGCGTCGGGAAACCGTCCGACTTCGGCGTAGGCGGCGGCGAGGGTGGCCGCGTGCATCGGGCTGCGTTGTTGCGTCAAAGCGTCCGCTTTTTTGGCCCATTCGACGGCTTTAACGCCATCGCGGCCCGCCGGGTCCGGCCACGTCGCGAGCACCCACGCCAGGTTGTTGAGCGCTTCGGCATCCTTCGGGTTCATTTCGAAAGCGCGCTCGTACTCGGCCACGGCCTCCTTCGGCTTCATCAAATGGAGGAGGGTGTTGCCCATATTATAATGCGCGTCGCTATCGGTGGGATCGAGAGCGATCGCCTTTTGCAGGTGCTTGAATGACTCCTCGGCATTTCCCGCTTCGAGTAACGCCACCCCCAGACTGGACTGGACCGCGGGCTGGTCCGGATAGATTTCCACCGACCGTTGCAGATGGGCCACAGCCTCCTTCTGCTGTTGCGGTATTCTTAACAGGATCGCGCCGAGGGCGCCGTGGGCGATCGCGTCGTTAGGTTCAATCCGGAGCGCCTTGTCGAAATGGAAAAGGGCTTCGTCGATCTTACCGTGTTGGTAGAGTCCCTCGCCGAGATTTTCCTCCGCGACGGTGTTATCGGTGGTGATCGCGAGCGCGTGCGACCAGAGCTGCTCGCTGTCCCGCCAAAAAGAAGTTTGCGCGCGCGCCATCCAGGTGAGCGGAACCAGGGCGGCGAGAGCGAGCCCCGCGAAAACAACACGAAGCGCGCGCGATCGACCAGCTAGCTCCGCGATTCCCCAGGTGACCATGAGAACGACACCGATCTGCGGAAGATAAGTGTAACGGTCCGCGTGCGCCTGGTTGCCGACCTGCACGATTCCAATCACCGGCCCGAGCATGACCAGGAACCACAACCATCCCGTGACCGGATAACCGCGCCGTCGGACGAGAAAGACGATGAGCGAGATTGCTGCCAGGATCGCAGCGGCGATTCCGACGCTGGCCAAATGAATCCGCGCCGCGTCCCACGGATAAAAGACGGCCAGATTTACGGGCCAGAAAGTTTGGCGCAGATAATCGACATAAGCGACGAGGGCGTTACCCAGGCGCAGAAGCAAGGGGAACCGTTCGATCGGTTGGATGGCGGCGTGTTGAGCGAAAACTGTCACGAGGCACGAGGCCAGGCCGAGCACGATGAAGGGCAATTTCTCGACGACGAGTCTACCCAGCGTCGCCCCCGTTTGTTCAAGACAACGGAGCGGCCAATAATCGAGCAGAAGGAGGACGAACGGCACGCTGACCAGCATCGGCTTGGACATCAGACCGAGCGCGAAGACCGCCAGGACAATGGCATAACGGCCGAAGCCGCCACGGCGCACATAACGGACGTAGGCCGCGATCGTCAGAACGAAAAAGAGACCGCTCAATACGTCCTTCCGCTCCGCCACCCACGCCACCGATTCGACGTGCAACGGATGGATCGCGAAAACCGCGGCCACGAAAGCGCTCCGCCAGAGCGCGCCCGTCATTTGCCGGAGGACAAGAAAGAGCAACGCCGCGGTCAGGGCATGAATGAGGACGTTGGTGAGATGATGGCCGGCTGGATTGAGGCCGTAGAACTGCGAATCCACCATGTGAGAAATCCAGGTGAGCGGATGCCAGTTGCCGGCATGGACATGGCTGAACGCCCACCCGATTCCATCCCAACTGAGCCCGCGATTGACCCGCGAGTTTTTGAAGACGTAATCGCCGTCGTCGAAATTGATGAAGTCGTGGCGGAACGTTTGTCCGAAGACGAACCAGATGAGTGCCCCGAGAAAGATAATAACGCCGAGCGCCAGCCAGCGATTGCCGGCGGTAACAACCGGTTTTGTCTCGTCCAAGTCCATGCGCAGCCCGAACTGTGGACTGGCAAATAATGTCCGACAACCAATACTGGAGCCGTGACGACTGATTCGTCCGGCGCTGGCGAGCCCCGGCAAAATTGGAAAACCCGGGAGGAAATGGAAGCCGACGAGGCGCATGTCCTGGCGCCGTATGCGCAGAAGTCAGCCGAATCCCGCGGCCGCGAATATCCGCAGGACCGGCACGATTACCGCACTGAGTTCCAGCGCGACCGGGCGCGGATCATTCACTCGCGCGCGTTTCGCCGGCTGGAATACAAAACGCAGGTTTTTCTTAACGGCACCGGCGACCATTTGCGGACGCGCTTGACCCACTCGATCGAAGTGGCGTCGATCAGCCGCACGATCGCGCGCGCGCTTGGGTTAAATGAAGATTTGGCGGAAGCGATCGCGCTGGCGCACGACCTGGGGCATTCACCGTTCGGGCATTCCGGCGAAGAAGTGCTGGACGAATGCATGCGCGATCATGGCGGGTTCGATCACAACAAACAAAGTCAGCGGGTCGTGGAACTGCTCGAGAACGCGTACCCGGCGTTTCCAGGATTGAACCTGACCTTTGAAGTGCGCGAAGGATTGCGGAAGCACGACGAGTTTTACGATTCGCCAGTGCCGGGCGAGGACAGATACAAATGTCCGTCGCTCGAAGCGCAAATCGCGGACCTGGCGGACGAGATCACTTATTACAGTCACGATCTCGATGACGCGATCGACTTTGAAATTCTCAAGACCGGGCAATTAGAGGACGTGGCGATTTGGCGGCGAAGCCATGAATCGGTTTCCGCCCGCTACCCCGATGTCCACGAGCCGGAGCTCCACAAGTTAATCATCGGGGCGATCATTGACGCACAGGTGCGCGACGTGGTTACGACGAGCGCGGTCGCGATCGCGAAGTCCGGGGTGCGAAGTGCGGATGAAGTGCGGTGGCAGGAGGCGTCCCTGATTTCTTACAGCGCCGAGCGGCGGGCGGCGAACCAGGAACTGCGGCGCTTTCTCTATAAGAACGTCTATTACCATCCGCGGGTGGCGGAGGTGAATCGGCTTGCCTGCGAAATGTTGAGAAACGTCTTCGACGCTTATGTGCGGGAACCGAATTTGTTAGGCGACGCCGCCACGCGCCGGATCGAGAGCGAAGGTTTGCCTCGCACGATTTGCGATTATATCGCGGGAATGACCGACCGATATCTCATGGAAGAATACGCGCGGCTCAATTCGCGTTAGCTGCGGTCCCGCGTCCGCGGGATCGCCGTGCTCAGATTATTACCGCGCCTTGATCGACAATAGCCCAGCGCTTCAGCGCTGGGTTTCCGTGATCGAGCCGGGCAAAAGTCCCAAGGGGACGAAAGATCTCGGGGTTTTGGCTTGAGACATTTCCAGCGGAAAGCTAACTTTCCGCCATGTTTCCCCTTTCGCTTTTCTCAGCCGGTGTCTTCGACAATCGCCGAAATAGGCGAAACTTCGTTTCGTCTAATTGTAGTTAGATGAACTCGCGCGCTTTTTTCGTAGGAATTGCATTATTTGTCTCGGTGATTCCAACCGGGTTCGGGCAAGCACGGTCGGCATACCTTCAGAGCGGTAGCGGCGCGGCGGTGGACTCGAAAGGAGTGCGCTACTTGGGCGAAAAGTTCCCCGGCAGGTTAACTCCTTGGATGCTCGACCGGGTCAGATCAGTCGCACCGGATTACCCTTATCGAGAGCGGGCTCTACGCCACGAAGGAGTGGGTTACTTCCAACTGATATTGGACCTGAAGACGGGGTCAGTGACAAAGGTTGGGGTACGGAGGTCCACCGGATTCACGACACTGGACACGTGCGCAGCAGCGGCCTTGCGCCAGTGGAGGTGGAAACCTGGCAAGTGGAAAGTCATTGAGACGCCAGTTCGCTTTGTCCTTTCATATTCCGAGCCGCGGCTAGCGCCAGGGTCGGTACCGCTTCCACTCCGGTGACAGTTCATCTAACCAGGCGATGCAGCGAACGGCCACCCGCCGCGCGTTCACATTTCGACTGACTTGGACACATTCACCGCGGTCCACGCGCGCTCCCGGTGGCCGTCGCTCATCTTATTCTCGTTAGATGCTGAGCATCGGTTATCTACGGCCGCCGACACGCGGCGAAGGCAAAGTCATCTTGTTCACAGCTGCAGTGTTTTGCTTCGCGTTTGGGTGCATCGCGATAGTCGCAAGCGTCCGGGCGCCCGCAGAGAAGGTCGTGCTGGCGCATCAGGCGATGTTCTATGGTGTCGCGTCTCTCTTCTTCGGGCTACTCTTCGTGGTTTCGCTATGGCTGCTCTGCAAGTTTTCAGATCGTTCGTGATGGCCACGCGCGCATCTAACCAGGCGATGGAGTGAACGGCCACCCGCATTGGATCAAGGCGGAAGGATGAATTATGAAGGATGAACTGAAAGCAAAGCGCGTTCTCGGTGGCCGTCGCTCATCTTGTTCTCGTTAGACCCCATGCCTCGTCTCTTTTCTAGCGCTCGCGTCGCTTTGGCCTTTCTCATCGCCTCGTCTGCGGTCTGTGTCGCAGACGAAGGGGCCCCCACGATCAGGTTCGATGGCCTCTATTGCGCCGACGATGTCGACGGGTTTACACCTCCCGTAAACTCCTATTTGCGCTTTTACCCTGACGGGACCGTCGGAGCGGTTGCAATGCGCGACACTCCAGAAGAGGCGGCCAAGTGGATTCGACGGACTGATGAGTTTTCGTCGGACCATTATACTGTGGCGGGCACGCGTCTGACATTCGCCCTCACCAGTTGGAAGGGGACTGTAGATTATTCAGGCACCATTGAAGGCACGCACCTACTGCTCACTTGGGACGCTCGAAACGGCAAGAAAGGCAAAGAAGATTACAGGTTCGTTCACTTAAAGCTCCCCACACAATGAGGTCTAACCATGCGATGGAGCGAACGACTGGCAGCTTTGGTTCCTTCCTCTCAATGAAATTCCATCCTCAACCCGCAGCGACGCGCTCTCTCGCCAGCCGTCGCTCATCTTTTTCTCGTTAGATGGCTCCCGCCTCTTCCGATCTACTAGCGCATTGGTCGCGCTGGTATCCTGATGCGCCACCTATCGGTTTTCTCCTTGCTATGGCGTACCCTGATCGCGGATTTCGCGTCCACAGCTTTCCTGATTCGCGGCGCTGGCCGCGCTCGGCCGATGATTACCGCGAGCTACTCGCGTTGCACAAGCCTCTTGCCGCGGACGTGTTGGGACTGCCGCCACACGCCCTCATCGGCATCTCCGCAGCGGAGCTGCCGCTGCTTGGACCACTCCCTGATTATCTGTGCGATCCCGATCACGACGACTCGCAGTTTGAAGTTCCTATGTGTTTGTATGGTCGCGATATTTCGTGGCAGATCGGTTCATTCGACCAGTTCATTCGCGCCGTCGCAGACGATGCCGCCATAGGATTAGTGTTCGCACTCGCCACGGGGCATGTTTACGCTCCATACGATGGTGGTGCCGATTTATTCTTCCCCACTTCAGAGGCTCGTGACGCAATGCGCGAGATGTATTCACACGCCGCCATCTAACCAGTCAGTGGAGCTAACCGCCACCCGCCGTGAGTTCACCTTTTAATATGACTAAAACCTCTTCACTTCGAGCACCGCTCGCCCTCGGTGGCGGTAGCTCACTTCTGTCTCGTTAGATGGTGAGACCGTGAAAACGATGTTGGCTGCCGTCGATCAGTGGCTGAAGTCTGCGGACCCTCAGCGATACAGCAGGTGGCTGCTCGTCCCGAGTAGTATCGTCATCGCATTGATGCTCCCATGGGCACTCGGGGATGGCTTCGGCGTTGGGTTTCGCGCTCCCCTGGGTTGGCACAGTTGGCCAGCGTCCGCTCCCTTTGTTGCATTCAGCTTCATCGGCCTAGGCACCACATGGCGGATACGACACTCCTTGGCGATCAAGCTCATATTCTTTCTGTGGCACGCTGTCGCAGTCGTCCTGTTTATCACGCCGCTCCTGTTTTTCGGTTGGTTCACCTATCAAATGCACGATCATTGACATGGCACGCCAACCATCTAACCAAACGATGCAGCGAACGTCTGGCAGTTTTGGCTCGTCACTTTCCATGAAATTGCACCCTCAACCCACAGCCACGCGCCACCCCGCCAGCCGTCGCTGATCTTATTCTCGTTAGGTCTATGCGCGTTCTCATCCGGATCGTTTGTGCCTTGGTTGTTGTATTGGCGATGTCGCCGCTTCGGCTCGGTGCGGTCGATGCGGCGACCAAGCGAGCGATGGACAATTACGTCATCGTTTCATTCGGCTTTGACGTGTCGCGCGATGGACATATCAGCAATATTCGCGTCGCGCTTTACATGAACCCGAGCGACAAAAGAGAATTGAAGAATATGCTGAGCCGCAAAGAACAGGAGATGGGTGCCCGTATCATTGCGTCGGGGAAGCTCAAAATCGCGCCTCAGGACTACGGCAAGACATGGTACCGAGCGCTCATCTTCGATAAACGCACTAGAAAGTATAAAGATAAGACCTAACCATGCGATGGAGCGAACGGCTGGCAGCCTCGGATCCTCACCTTATATGAGATTCCACGCTCAACCCGCAGCGATGCGCTCTCCCGCCAGCCGTCGCTCATCTTGTTCTCGTTAGGTCTATGCGAATCACTCTCGGCTGGAAGATTTTCATCGCCATTCAGATCACCGCTGTGACCGCGACCATGCTGTTGCGTCTATTCCCGTCTTCGCCAGCGGCTCCAGTGTTATGGAGCATAGCGTTTCTCCTATTCTTGCCCGGTATTTGGCAGCCAGCTGAGTGGGTCGAGCATCTGCTTTGGGGCAGCGGGCTGTCCCTCATTAGCATTTCTGTTGCGTCACTAGCGGCAGCAATCGCCGCGAATGCGCTTTGCTGGTGGATGCTCCTGCGGGTCGTTCGCTGCGTGACGAGATCGTCCAAGAGACCTAACCATGCGATGGAGCGAACGGCTGGAAGCTTTGGTCCCTAACCCTCCATGAAATTCCACCCTCAATCCGCAGCCACGCGCTTTCCCACCAGCCGTCGCTCATCTTGTTCTCGTTAGGCCACTAGGCACCGTATACTTCCTAGCTGCGCGCGAGACGACGAGCCCTATCGACGCACGAATGCTGCCGGGCGGGCAGCCGTCGCTGCGGTGCGATCTGTGGTGGTGACTGCCGCGCGAAACGGAGTTTCGCCGGCACGTACGCTCCCACGAGAGTCGAAACTGCTTGCGCTTTTTAGAGTGGAGTCCAAGCTCCTAAAGATGAACAAAGCAATGCGACAGTTTACGTCTAAGGTGGTTATCTTGGCGCTGCTACTTGGTTTGGCTGGAATCCTATCTGCCGAGGCGGGGGATCTTTTTTACATCGTTCGCAACTATTCCCCAAGGGGCGCTGCCAGCAAGTGCGTAAACCCGGCAGGGGACGCGACAAACGGCAGTAGATTGTGGCTCTGGGGGCCTATTCCCAAGGGACACGGGCCACGCTATCGCTTTAAGCTCGTTAGCGCTGGAGACGAAGGAAACAAACACTTCGACTATCTTCTGAATACGTTTTCGGGGAAGTATATGTGCTCTGGCGATACAAAGGACGGTGGGAAGTTGTGGCTTTGGGGGCCGATCCCCAAAGGGCATGAGCCGCGCTACCAGTTTATGCTGGTCAAAACCGGTCAAGAACATGTCTATAGAATCTGGCACAAGTTTTCCGGGAAGTATGTTGCGGCCGCGGCGACCGAGAGAAACGGGAGCGAACTGGAACTGTGGGACCTGGGTAAAAAGGCCGGGATTAGTTTTGAGTTTGAATTCACAGAAAAGGAGCCTGAGCCCCCTGCGCAGTACAACTTATGATCGATGCCAGAGCATTGGGGCAAATGAGCGGGTGAGTCTTTGCCGGACACGCCGAAGAAGCCCCATCGTATTTGGACTATTGCCTGTCCAATTCCAGCGGGACATCGCGGCGTTCTGCTTCTTTCAGCGAGCAAAAGATCGTCGCTGCGGCTGAGAAGTTACTGAAGTCTTCCGCATGGTGGCGTCCACTCGGCAAATGGGAATTGGGCTAATACAAATAGGTCGAATGAGGCCTAACCATGCGATGCAGCTAACCGGCTTCAGCCGGTAGCTGATCTTGTTCTCGTTAGGCGTCTCAAATCCTCACACAATATCCCTCACTATGAGTTCGGCCACATACGCAGCACGCGACATCAATAACGCACTTGAAGCACTGGATCGAGACATACGAGCTGGCAAGTCATTGCGACGCTTCATCACCGATTATGGATTTATTGTCGTTCTGCTGGTGTTGTACCTGCCGTTCTGGTCCTCTGCACATGTATCCGAACTTCTGCCTATGTTGGTTGTGCTACTTTCGATCCATGCGGTTGCCGAAACTCGCGCCCAGCAACGCCAGAAACTGCTCTTGGATGCACTAAGGCAGATGCAGCAGGCGATTTATCGTGAAGTGACGCCCAGCTGATCTTGGGTCTCGTTAGCCGCAAATGATTCGGAATTGCGCGAACAGCTCGGTGGGAATCGCGGGCAGGAATTTCTTACCCGGCGTCGAATGAATTCTCAGTCGCGACAAATCTCATGAGAGTCGCAATTCTCGCCTTGCTCGGCCGGATTTTGCTGAGCGTCATTTTCCTAACGAGTGCTTACAGCAAAATTTTTGGCTGGGAAGGTAATGTCGCTTACGTCGCAACCAGGCACATCACGAATCCACTCGTCGTTAGCCTCATGCTCGGTGGCGCAGTCGTCATTGAACTTGGCGGCGCCATTTGTCTGCTGAGTGGATTTCAGGCGCGCCTCGCGGCCTTCTTCATGGCGCTCTATCTTGCGGCCGTGAATGTGATCTTTCACAATTTCTGGGCGCTGTCTGGAAATTCCGCCGGAATAAACCGGACGCACTTCGAAATGAACCTTGCCATCATTGGTGGACTCTTGATCGTCGCCGCGTTCGGTCCGGGAAAATTCGCCCTCGGGAGATCACGGACCGAGATTGCTGATGCGCGGTCTCGTTAGGCCGCGGCGCTGCCGGTTTCTCGGCTAGGGAACCGGAGCCTGGTTGGCTCTGGCCATGCGCAGGTTTTCCTCGGCCTCCGGAAAGTCGGGATGCAGACGTAACGCCTCTTCAAATTGGGCGATGGCGCCGGCAACGTTGCCTTCGTAGAGAAGAATCTTGCCGATGTAGTTATGAGGTTGAGCGAGTCTTCCATCGAGCCGGATCGTCTCGAAATAATGCGCCTTGGCTTCCGCGAACTCGCCCTTGGCGAGGAGGGCATTCGCCAGATCGAAGTGCGCATCGAGAAAATTGGGATCGGATTGCACCGACTGGCGATACTGGACGATCGCGTCGTCGAGGCGCTCGCGTCTTTGGAGGAAGCCGCCATAGGCATATCGGACCTGGGCGGAGTTTGGTTCCAGCCGGACAGCCACCTGGTATTCCGCTTCCGCTTGTTCGAGGTGGTTGATGCGCTCCACAACAAAGGCGTATCCGGCGTGGAAATCGGCCTCGTTAGGGCGGGTCCGGACCGCGTCTTCAAAGTGCGTCTGCGCTTCCTCCAGTTTGCCCTGCAGACTCAGGACCGCCGCCAGATCGGCGTGGGCGAATGGGGAACGAGGATTATACTGCAGCGCTAGAGAAAATTCCCGTTCCGCTTCGTCGAGCTTGCCCGCATCCTGCAGGGCCCGGCCATAATTGGTATGCGGTTGCTCCGCACTCGGAAGATCGGCCACAATCATAGCCAAACGCTCAAGCTCACTCCCATGAAGGCGCGTCCCGCTTAGCCAGAGTGCGCCAACTGGAATCACGAAAATGGCCACCCATTTCGCACCGTGCATTACCCAACCGGGGAGAAAACCCCCGCTCGAAACGTCCGCGGTGCCACCGGCGATACCGAGGGATTTCCGGGTGGAACTTTCCCGGACCTTCCAAATAAATCCGTCGTAATAAAAATGGAGCAGCGCCGAAGCGGTCACCACCCCGGTAAGGACGTTTTTGATGGTGTCGATACCGCTATACTTGAAATAACCGAAGGCTCCGTAGGCGAAGATCAGGCCCACATAAAGACCAATGAGTGAACCGCTCCGCCGGAAGACAAATCGCATGAACCCGCCAATCGAGCTATCGGCTTCGACCCGTTTGCGATTATAGATCCAAACCAGGGAGAGGTATTGCACATCGTGAAAGACTTCGAACAAGGCCACGCCGACCAGAATGTTGGCCACGATGTTGTTGCAGTACCACCAGAAAGAAATGCTCGTGAGCAGAAGCACCAGCTTGACCGGGTTCGGTCGCTTCCCCGCGATCCACATCCAGATAAAATTAGCCAAAAATACGATCGAAACTGCCAACACCGCGGCGCGTAACGCCTGCTGCATCGCCTGGAGCGCTCCCGGGGGAATGAACGCTCCCCCCGCGCTGTAATAGGTGTCGAGTAACTGGCCCATGCGCTGCGACGAGAGCAGGACCGCGGCGGCAAACCAGATTCCGCACGTGGCAAAATCGAGCCGGCGCGTCAGGGCGGAAAACGAGCCTACTTTAGCATCGTAGATCCGGCAGAAGCCGTAGGTTTGCATCATGCCATGCCAGATGCCCCACAAATAGGCAACCAGGACAATGCCTTGGAGCTTCCACAAAGAAAACATGATACAGACGACAACCAAAAAGATCGGCGCAAAGAGGAAGCGCCACTTGAAGCGTTCGAACAACGCCCGATCGCCGTAGGCGCGAATCATCCCCGGCAGGTGATGACCCATTGCGCCAAAGGCCGCGACGAAAAGGTAAATGTCCATCGCCTTCCAACGCGCCTGGGCCGCGATGAACATCGGAATGATCAGCAATGGGGTACAGACGTAAAGAATCAGGTCGCGCCAACTGTTGAGAATCCACAGGTTAGGCTTTCGGGCTACGGCCGGCGCGGTGGGGACAGTCTGGGGAGGTGAAAACGCGGTAACGTGCTGCATGCTTTCGAGGACGAATTTTTCCTCAGCCTTGCTGGACGATCAAGGCGAAAATTTAGTTCGCGATTTTTCGAGAACTTTTACGCTTCTCTCGCATTTCGTCGGACGTTTAAGACTTGGCAACCTAATCCTCGAAACTATGGCACCATCCGTTCTTGGATCAGCCAGTGTCACCGCACAACAACGATGCGAACGTCATTACTCATTCGCGCGGTCGCTGATCTTGAGTCTCGTTAGGCCGCGGCGCTGCCGGTTTCTTCGCGCAGATATTGAATCAGGAGGCGCAGGCGCCGATTCAGGGAAAGTTCCTCGAGCAATTGCTGCCGGCGCAGCGGATCGTTCACGAAAGTCGCCGCCATCAGGTCGGCCAGCATTTCCATGTCGGTAAGGTTCGCCAGATATTTGTCGACCTTTTCTGGCAACTGGCGCCCGTCGGTTTTCAATTTGGAATAAAGTTCAATCACCTTCGCGCCGAGCGCATCGGTCTCCACGGTTGTGGTCGTTTCCGATTTGAGCAGCTCGATGCGCGCGATCGGGAACGGGGTGCTCTGCTCGAAGCCGGTGAATTGCGCGCGGCGCAGGCCCTGGAGGATCAAGTTCGAAGTGCCGTCGCCGCGGCCGACGCAGGCGCGGATGAGGCCGATGCCGGCGATGTGGAAAAAATCATCGGTCGTTTTCCATTGAGTGCGCTGCGGTTTGATCAGTGCGACCGAGAACATGCGATGCTCGCGCAGGGCGAGCTCGAGCATTTGCTGGTAGCGCGGCTCAAAGATGTGGAGCGGCAGGAGCGCGTTCGGGAAAAGGAGCGCGCCCGGCAGAGCCATAACCGGAACGTGATCTGGCAGCGCGATGGATGGATCCATGGGAGTAAACTTGACGTCCTTACTATTAAGATACGGGATCGAAGCGGTCCGCAAACCGTCGCAGATCCTGGATCGATAATTGGCCGGCGGCGGCGGGAGAACCGAGATGGGCGTAATTGAGGACGCAACCGCGCCGGGCGAGCTCGAGGCGCGAAGTCCGGCCGAGTTTTCCGATTCCCATCGCGACGACGTTTGACGCGCGACGTTGGCCCTCGAAAAAGTCGAGGAGCCGATCGAGTTGGGCGGACGTGTCGGTGCGCGTGGCGACTTTGATAATGGCGGCGCTTAACGAACGGGCCCTGGACGCGATCTCGTCGAGACGAACAGCGGGCGGCGTCGCGTCAAAATCGTGGAAGGAAATAATCGTCCCGACGTTATTCTCGGACGCCGCGCGCAGAACTGATTGGAGCGCGCGCGCCGAACGCAGCTCGACATCGACGTACTTCGCGCGCGGCAAAAATTCCAGGAGGAGCGCGCGACGGCGAGACGCCGGCAAATTGTTTGCGCCGCCTTCGCGAGGATCGCGAGCCGTGATGATGAGTGGCGCCGGTAACTGCCCAATCGTTGCGCCGAGCAAGCGGTCGAGACGCAATTCGAAAAAGTCCGGCGGCCGGCGCATCCGCCGCGCGCGCTGCAAATCGGGGCGCGAAAAAATTACGCCGACGATTTTCTGCGACGTCATGCCGGGTGGTTCGCGTCGCGATCGAGCATGCGCTCGACATATTTGGCGAGCAGATCGAACTCAAGATTCAGCAGGTCGCCGGCTTTGACCGCCGCAAGATTCGTCTCGGCGCGCGTGTGCGGAATGATCCAAACGGCAAAACTTTTCGGCAGCACTTCCGCGACAGTCAGGCTGATTCCGTTCACCGCGATCGATCCTTTGGAAATGACGTAGGGCGCGAATTGCGGCGGCAATTCGATCTCGAGTCGAAGATCAGGGCCGGTTTCTACGAGCGCCAGAATCGGCGCCGCGCAATCGACGTGGCCCTGGACGAAATGCCCGCCGAGCGGCGCGCCTGCGGCGACGGCTCGCTCGAGATTCACGCGGCTGTCGGCCACGAGGTCTCTCAAGTTCGTGCGGTTGAGAGATTCCTGAAGGAGATCGAAGCCGAGCCGATCGCCATTCCGGCGCACCACGGTGAGGCAACAACCATTCACCGCGACGCTGTCGCCGATCTGGATTCTCGCGCTGAGTCGCGGCGCAACAACTTCCAGCCGGTCCGCGTGATCGAACGTGGCGACCGTGCCGACTTCTTCAATGAGACCGGTAAACATTGTTGCAAAGAATCGCGATGAAGCAGGGCGAAGCAAGCCGCCTATCGAAAGAAGAGGAACGAGACCAGGGCGAAGATCGGAAGAAGAACTGGCAGGGCGAACTTAAGAATAAAACCAAAGAAGCTCGGCGTCTTCACGCCGGCATGGTCCGCGATCGCTTTCACGAGAAGGTTTGGGCCGTTGCCTATATAAGTGAACGCGCCGAAACAAGTGGCGCCTAACGAAATGGCCACAAGCAAATGGGCGTGCCGCGCCAGAAACTGGGAGAGGTCGGCAGTATTCTCGATGCTGAAGCCGTGAAGGCCGAGCGCGGCGGAGAGAAACGCGAGGTAGGCCGGGGCATTATCCAGGACCGCCGAGAGCGCGCCGGTCGTCCAATAAAATTGCGTATCTGAATGGAGGCCCAGATCCGCGGCGTGGCGTTCCATGTAATCGAGCACGGGAATCAGGGTTGCGAAGATGCCGAGGAAAATCCACGCGATCTCTTTCAGGGGAGCGAAACTAAATTCGTTGCGCTGCCGGATTTCAGCTGGGGTAAACCAGAAGGAGGCCGTTGCGATCACTGCGATCGATAGTTCGCGCCAACCCGCCGGGAGCATAACCAGGCAGCCGAGCATCGCTGCCATGACGATGAAGTTCGGGCCGCCCGCGCACTGCCATTTTTCGCCGGCCGGCGTTTCGCTGGCGGCGCGCCGGGAATGGAAGCGATCGACCAAATAGAAAATGATGAGAACGGCGCCGAGAGTAATGCTCCAGGGCAGCCAGCAGCGTTGCGCGACCCACCAGAAGGGCACGCCTTTCAAATAACCGAGGAGCAAGGGCGGACCGATCGGCAACAGGACACCGCCGATGTTGCTCACGGCGAAAATGAAAAAAGCGATGTGAAACGGCGCGATCCGGTGGCGGTTGACCGCGATCCAGGGACGAATCAAAAGACTCGAGGCGGCGACGGTGCCGAGCACGTTTCCGAGCAGCGCGCCGACGAGAAGGAAAAGGGTGTTATGCGCGGGCGTGGCGCGGCCGCGGACCTGGAGATGAATTCCGGCCGTGACGATAAAGAAGCCGCCCACCACGATGATGAAGCTCGCGTAATCGCGGCCGCTATGCAGGATTCGCCAGCCGGAATGAAGCGCGAGCAGGTAATAAGCGATCGTGATCCCGGCGAACCCGACGCAGATTTTCGGGCAGTGGCGGTGCCATTGCCGCGGCGCCAGCATCGGTGCGAGCGCGAGCGTCGTTAGCAGCGCCGCGAACGGGATCATGCTGAGCGGATTTGGTTCGGGATGAATAGTCGCCATGCGCTTTGCGATTTCGCCTAACGGCCTAGGGAGTGTTCCGGAGGAGCAGAATAGCGAACACCTCGGTGCCAGACGGGACCTCGGGCAGGAGGCCGTCGCTAGCTGCGATCAAGCCCACGGTTTTCCGCTCAACCCCACAGACAAAAGTGTCCGCTCGATAATCGGAGCGCAGGTACTCATGAGTCCATTGCGTAAGGTATTGTTCCATCCCGGGCTTGAAAAAGGCATCCTGCGGCGCATAGACCAGAGCCGCGGGACGCGCCTCGAATATTTCCTCCGCCACCTTCTTCTGGTTTTCGAGCGCGTGGGGATACGGCCCGTAAAGAGGAAAAAGAAAAATATAACGCGTGGCCGAAACTCGGCGCGCGTAGAAAAGGAGTTCGGGCTCCGCTCCAAAGATGTACACCTTATCGTCTGGTTGTGTCATCTGCCGCAGGCGCTCGGCCAGCGCCGGAATGATTTCAAAGTAACTTTTGGGATAAATCTTTTGAAGAGTCGTCGCGAGCGAGTTCGTGACTAAATACGGGTACAGGGCCCAGGCGGGGAAAAGAACCAAGAGCGCGGTAAGCGTAACCCTGCGAATTCTCTGCGAGATCGGGCCCCACCGAGCTTGAATTAACCGTTCCGCGCCGATCGCAGCTGCCAGACAAAGGGCTGGAAGCAGTTGCTGAAAATAATGCGGGAAGAATTGACCGCTCGCGGACACCCCCAGGAAGCTTGTCACGAACCATCCGAAGACAAAGGCCAGCCATTTCCACCCGCATACGGTGCGGGACGCGGTTAGGCTCAATGCGGCCATTCCCCAAGTGATCAGTTGAGCAGCGCGCAGGCGGCCGCAGGATTGGATAAAATTCCCCCAGCGCTGCGCCAATGTGAGCGATCTGACATATTGTAAATTGTGCGTGAGCACTTGGTAAACGAAGTCATCGAACCCGCGATGAAAGAAGAACCACGCGGCGATTACTAACCAGACAACGGCGATCCCGAGGGCCGAGGCGCCGGCAAAAGTGAGGGTGGCCCGCGTCGTCCGTTCCGCCTTGGCGGCGAATACCGGATACAGGACAACGAGCAGAGCCCAATTCACTGCTGCCACTTGCTTGAAGGCGATGGCACAGCCGATCAAGATTCCACATAGGCCCGCCAACAACATTTTGCTCCGAGCGGCTGCCACCACGCGCAAGAACACGATCTGCGAAAGGATCAAGGGCAATAACATGAAGAGCTCGGTATTTGCGGCAGGGCCGTTGATCATCGGGTCGGCGAGTAAAATCGCGAACAAGACCGCAGCGATCGCGGCGGGAACGGCGTCCAGGAAGCGCCGCGCCAAATAAAATAACGCGCAGGCCGATGCCGCTGACCAAAGGAGCGCTACCAGATGAATGGCCGTGACAGGAGGGAATGGCAGAGCGAACGCCGCCCGGTAAACCCAAAAGATGGCCGGCGGTTTTTGATCGACCCAATCTCGGTACGGAACTTCGCCATGGTTCATGCGCCAGGCGATGTAGGCATACTCTCCTTCGTCGCGTTCGAACGGGATATTTAACAACGGCAGGCGAACCAAAGCCGTCACAAGCATAACGGCCGCAAGAAGCCAAAGCGAGAACGGCGCGGACGATGTGGTGCTCTTTCGGGAGGCGCTGGCCATAACGCCGCACCACTATCGCAGCGCGGCGGGATTGTCACGGCGAAGTGGGCGGAAGCGCTAACGCCACCGCGTTTGCCTAACGACTGGTTCTCAACGCGACTGTTCGCCGGTACGTTTGTCGTCCCGGCGCGGACGCGAAGAAATTCTCATTTTTGTGTTGCCTGGACCGGCGGAATTCTCGCAGAATTGCCGAAAATCAGGTTTGAGCGGGCTTTGGGCCGACATCGTCTCGGGCAGCTCCGTTCAAAAAATTTTCAAAAAAATGAAAAAAAGGCTTGTCAGCCCTCCAAAACCCCGGTAATCCTCACCGCCAAACCTAACCAAACCATAGGAGAAACTAATGATAAGAAACGTACTGCACACGTTAGGATCCTTCCGCACAGCTCTCGTAGCTGCCGTCGGAGTTCCTCTCGTTATCGCCGCGAGTGCCTACGGGCAAGCGTCACCAGCACCGGCGGAAGCCACGACCGAGCGCGTTTACGTGACCGGAACCTACATCCCGACCGCGGAAACCGAATCGGCCTTGCCGGTGACGGTCTACACGGCGGAAGTCCTGAAGAAACAGGGCGCCAATACACCGGTAGAAGGTCTGCGGCAGTTGCCGTCCTTCGTCGGTAACGCGGCCACGGAAAACGCTTCCAACGGCGGCGACGGCACCGCTACGATCAACCTGCGCGGCATTGGCTCGGCCAATACCCTCATCCTGGTCAACGGCCGGCGCACCTTTAACTTTAATGACATCAACGCCCTTCCGATCGGTGCGATTTCTCGTACTGAAGTTCTGAAGGACGGCGCTTCGGCCGTTTACGGTTCCGACGGCGTCGCCGGCGTTGTGAACTTCATCCTGCTCAACGGGCCGGGAGAAAAGCCGTATGAAGGCGCGGAACTATACGCCCTTTATGGCAACACCACCGAAACCGACGCCCACGTGCGCCAGGTTTATCTCCGTGGCGGTGTCACTGGTTTGGACGGCAAAGTCTCGATCGCCGCTGAGGGTGAATATTATTCGCGGGCGAACCTCTATTCGCGCGACCGCTTTCTAGTGGCGGGCACCGGCGACAACTCCAATAACCCGACCGGCGCCGGACGGGGCGGCCAGAACGGCAACAGCCCGACCTTCGGTGGTCGCGTGACCGTTTCGGCAGCGGCGACTTCCCAAGGAGCGCCTCAGGGCGGCGGAACGCTCGTTCTGATCAACCTGTCGAACAACCAGGTCGCAGGCTCCAGCTATCGCCGGTTTGAGCCGCCGGTCGCGGGTAATCCTAATCCCTGTGGTGGGGTGGGCCAACCCCCGTGCATCCGCCCGCCGAACGGCCAGCTCCCGGGCGACTTCCTGCCGGGCACGGATCCTTCGCGGTTTAACTTCCGCGCCTTCACTCCCGCCATCCCGGCGATGGAGAAGGCGATGTACATGGTTGCCGGCCGCTACAAGATCTTCGGCGATGGTCTCCAGCTCTATGGCGACATCCTTTACTCGAAGGTCAAGCAGGACAACGGATTAGCCGGTGCGCCGTTTACCTTCAGCAGTGCGACCAATGGTGATCGGGCGGCGATTCAGGCCTCGCCCTTCAATCCGTTCGGCACTAACATCACCTCACTGTCGTATCGTCTCCAGCAGGAGCTCAAAAATCGGCGGTCGTTCTTCGACAAGGACTACTATCGCTACACCGTCGGCATTAACGGCGATTTCAACTTTACGGACAATGACTGGATCACCCGATTCGGCTATGATTCAGGCTACGTTTACGAGCGGTTGAACTATCAGCGCATCGATAGCGGTGACGCTCGCCGGTCGTTCCTGCGGGGGCTGATCAACGCTGGAACATTTGATCCGTTCATCGGTGTCAGCGCGCCTACAACGGGGACTGCTCCGACCTACGTCAATGGTGTGCCCACCGGATTGACCCGGGCCTATAACAACAACACCGCGGCGCTGGATTACACCGTCGGCGGCGCGTCCTACGTCGGCCACTCGTTCTACTACGAGCGCGACTGGCTGGCGGACGCGAAGTTCAATGTGCACCTCTTCCCGAAACTGTGGAATGGCGGCATCGATTTCGCTGGTGGTTTCGAGCATCGGCAGATCAATCAGAAGCAGATTCCTGATCCGGTCCAGGTCACAAACGATCAGCTTGGCTTTAACCAGTCGCCTGCTCTGAAGTTCCGTCAGGACGCGAAATCCTTCTTCTTCGAACTCGGGGTTCCGATCGTGACCTCGTCGATGAACGTGCCCTGGGTCCGTTCGCTCGACTTGGACATCGCCTGGCGGCGTGAGCGTTTCAGGGACAACAACCTCCTTCTTGTCACGGGTTCGCCGGTGCAGACCAAGGCGGGTTTCGTCAACGAAAATGAGGACGAAAACTTCAAGGGTTCGCCCCGTGTGTCGCTGCGTTATCAGCCGGTGGCAGACGTGACCTTCCGCGCAAGCTGGGGTCAGTCCTTCCGTTCACCAAGCCCCAACGCGCTGTTCACGCCTGTGTTCGAAAACTTCCCGGTCCTCTTCGATCCGGTCACCGGAACGACGTTGCAGCCGCCGAACGGCGTCTGGGAAGGTGGAAACCCCAACCTGATTCCCGAAAACACGGATGCCTACACCGCGGGCGTTGTCTGGACGCCGAAATTCCTGCCCGGCTTCACGATGACGTTGGACGTCTATGAGCTCTACACCACGAGCCTGATCCTCGATGCCGATTCGTTCGCGCAAGTGCTGCTCACGACCGGCGTGGTTGACCCAGATGGTTGCGGACTGGTTGCCGGCGGCGGCGGCCCCGGATTGGGCACCACGCGCGATCCGATCACGGGTAACCTGTTGTGCGTCGATGCCGGCTTCGGTAACGCTGGCAAGCGTAACGTGAGGGGTGTCGACCTGACGGCAGTCTACGAACTCCCGACCGAGCATTGGGGCAAGTTCACCTTCTCTGGTGGCTACAACCACTTCTTTACGTGGAAATCGCAGCCCGGCACGGGACCATTCGTCAGCTTCCTCGGAAACTACAACAACGGCACCCTGCCGTTGGCGCCTGGTGCGATTCCGTGGAACAAGGGCTTCCTTCGCGGCGAATGGGAGTGGAGACACTTCGACTTTATCGCGACGGGTAACTATGTCGGCGATTTCCGCGACGACCCGGCGTTCTACGTTCCCTTTGCCTTCGGGACGCTGTATCCCGGTGAAAAGCGCAACGTCCCGAGCTACATCACCCTCGACCTCCAATTGAGCTACGAGTGGGTCAAGCCGCCAACGGAACCCGCTCCGTACGTCAAGGAGTCCAAGGACAGCAAGAACGCGCCAGTCACCGAAGCCGCTACGGCCTCGATCTGGCAGCGGATGCTGTGGGGCACCAGACTCACGGTCGGCGTCAACGACGTCTTCGATCGTTATCCGCCTGCGGTTCTCGGAGCGTTTAACGACAACTACGATACGTCGCTCTACTCGATCCGTAACCGTTACTGGTACGTGAGTCTCACCAAGAAGTTCTAAACAGGAACTAGGCAAGCATTCAGAGGCGGGTGGCAGCAATGCCACCCGCCTTTTGCTTTCCCACGGTGTAAACAATGAACCGCGCGCCGTGCTTGTTTTCGCCGGCCGCTTGAATTATTTAAGCTAGATATGGCGACGCAGACGTTACGGCCGGCGAACTCTATTGCGTCCAACGTCCTTGCTGGCGGCAGGTCGAGTGCCGGACCTTCGAATAAGCCATCGATGTGGATCCTCGATCGGTGGCGCGATCTGCTTCTTTTCGTCGGCACACCGGTGTTGCTGATCCCAATTTTCACTGCCGCCCAGGCCCGGTGGAGCGCCCAGGATATTTTTCTCTTCGTGGGTGCGTTCGGCGCGATGGGTCACCACTTGCCCGGCATGATTCGCGCCTACGGCGATCGGGCGCTTTTCCACCGATTCAGGATACGCTTTGTAGTCGCGCCCCTCGTGCTGCTGTCGGTCTGCGTGTGGGCTTCAGTTTACAATATCCAGGCGATTCAACTGGTCGCGCTCGCGTGGGGAATTTGGCACGGCATGATGCAGACATACGGCTTCTGCCGGATCTACGACGCCAAGGCTTCGGGGAAGGCGGCCGCGCGGGCACGCATAGATCTGGCGCTATGTTTCGCCTGGTTCCTGGGTGCGGTAATTCTGTCGCCGATGCGCTTTCGCACTTGTCTCGATCTGTACTATGAAAGTGGCGGACCGTTGGTTACGCCAGATCTCATCGTTGGTCTGAAGTACATCGTGATCGCGGCCTTGGCGCTGATAACGGCAGCCTTCGCGTGGCGACAATGGAGAGATTGGCGGAGCTCCGGAGTCATAAGCCCGATCAAGATGACCCTGCTCGTTAGCAGCATCGCCTTTTGGTGGTACTGCAATAACGGCGTGCAAAACATCCTCGTCGGCATTGCCCTTTTCGAAGTATTCCATGACGTGCAATATCTCGCGATCGTTTGGATCTATAACCGGGCCCGGGTGGAACGCGACGAAAGCATCCACGGCTTTATGCGTTTCGTTTTTCGTCGGAGCGGATCGCTCATTGGTGTTTATGTAGGACTCGTCCTTGCCTACGGATCGATTGCATTGACGACATCCGGTGTGTCCGTTGAAGCCATCAAGCATGTGCTCATCGGGGTCGTCACCGCGTCTGCCTTGTTGCATTTCTATTACGATGGATTCATCTGGAAAGTTCGTGAGACGCAAACGCGCGCTATGCTCGGCATCGATGGCTCGGGCGTCTCTACTTTGCCTGCTCCGCGCGCTTGGCCGTCGTGGATTCGCCATGGTTTGCGCTGGACTGTGCTCGTAGTCCCGGTCGCGGCTCTCTGCGCGGCACAGCTTGGTGGCCGGGTGGTGCCCGCAATCGAGCGAACAGCAAAAGTTGCAGAAATCCTGCCGCGGGATGCACAGGCACAGCTCAACTACGGGAAGGCGCTTCATGAGGCGGGCCGGATGGACGAAGCAATCGAGCGCTACGAGGAAGCCATCAAGCGCGATCCAAAGTTGGCCGAAGCTGAATTTTACCTCGCGCTCGCCTGGTACAATCTGAAAGATCCCGATAAATCGATCGAACATTATCAGCGGGCACTTCACCTCGATCCGAAGAATGGAGATTGGGAATTCCGCCTTGCGCGCGCATTGGTTGCGAAGGAACTGTTGAAAGAGGCACGGGCACGATTCGAACACAGTCTCTCCCTTGACCCGAATCAAAGGTATGCCCCGCTGGCCCATAAAGAATTCGCCGATCTCCTTTGCCGTCTCGGAGAATACCAAAGTGCTGTCGCGCATTACGAAGAAGCCTTGCGAATGCAGCCGGATTATCCCGACGCCAGGGAAAGTCTGGCTTTCGCGCGCTCGTTTCTCGGTAACTGACCGTCGGAAGATTCGAACTCGCGTCCGATCATGCGATAAACCGTGGCACATCGGGTGCTGTAAAAACCATAACGAATATGGTTTTAATCAGCATCCAACCGTTCGCCCTCCGCAAGATTCTTCTCATCCTCGTTGCGGTCATTGGTTTTTCCGCTCTTTGTTTTGCCGATCCTGTCCTAATGGCCGAACACTACGTGCCCGAGGCCGGATTCGTTGAAGCGACGACAAATCGGGGCACGCATCCACAAGCGAAGCCACAAGGCTTGTTTAAAGATGGGGCTCAGGCTCAAGGCGACGCCCTTCGCCCTGTCGATTTGCCGTCGCGCGATCAACGGTTGTTGCCCGGGTGGGAGTCGACGTCGGAAGCGTTTCGACAGGATAATCCTGGAGATATTTTTCAGCAAAACGGCCTAAAGAGCTCGATTTAGGTACGACAATAGTCCGATTACGTGGTAAAAGGGATCCTGGATAACGGACCCCGAAAAATCTGCTTGGGCGGCAAAGATTTTTATTGCCCACAGCGAGGAAAAGATCTACCATCGTTTTGTGGATATGGAAATTATGAGATCACTCACCTCTTCGTTTGCCAAGTTTTCCGGTTGCATTCTGGTCTCCGCGTCGACCGTTTTTGCCTCCGATATCGTCCTTCAAAAGGTTCCCGATGCGGCGAGCGAAATCTCGTCGCCCTCGAAGGCGAATCTCGGCCCGCAGGCGAGCTTTGCTCTTATGAACTACAAAGTTCGCACGAATGCCCGTGCGCTCTACGTCAGTTCCGGCAGCGATCTGAAGCTCGCGAATAACATGATCGATGATCAGGCGGCCACGTCCTTCGGCTTTCTGCCGACGGACAATTCACCGGTCGCGATCGTCGATCTCGGCAAACTCTCGACTCTGCGGCGCCTGTCGGCCGTTTATTCGCCGCGCGCGACGGCAATCGATTTTTACGTGCTCCAATCACTGCCTGGTGTTGATGGTAACAACACTCCTGGTTCGTTAAAGCTCGAGGAAAAGACGATTGCGAAATTGAAGGCAGTTGGTTCCGTGATCGATGATGGGACGCAGGGGCGTGCGTCGATCGATTTCCCGGCGACATCCGGACGTTATGTCATGGTGCGTTGGACACCGGCCGCTCACAGCGACACTTCGTTTACGGTCGCCGAAGTTTCGGCATTCAGTCCGAGCCGCGGCAATCTGCTGGCCTCGAACCGAGATTTCTCGAACACGAACACACAAACTACCGCCGACTCAAAAGACGTCGCGGACTCGAAGGACGTTGGCGAGAGCAAGGATCTCCCTGAAGTCGGCCCTCCGGCTGAAGGTCCGCCGCCGCCGCCGCTCGCGCCGCCACCACCGTTCACCTTTATTCCGCAGCTCTCCCCGCAAAGCGAATAAGGGGACACTCTTTCAAAAGCCCGCCAGTCGGCTCGTCCGACTGGCGGGTTTTCTGTTTGTAGCAGAACCGCGCAGACAGGAGCTAGAGCAGATCGCGAATGATTTTGAAAATCGTGGTATTGTCCATCGAACCGTGGATGGCATTGGTTCCCGGCCCCGTTCCCAAGACCATCACATCCTCGACGGTATCGAGCGCCGTCCGCGCGTAGAACGCCGCCGGTTCCTGAGGCGGCTCGGACGGAAGCGCTTCTGCAGGGGAGGGTGACGACTGCGAATTCAATTTCGCGCTGCCGTACGATTTTGCTCCGTTCGGACCGCTCGCCCACGAGAACCAGGGATCGCCTCCGGAATTCAAGCCCAGCAGAGCTATGCCGCGATCGGTCCGGAAAGGCGAACCGTTCAGATGTAATCCACCCAGCGCGACGTTGCCGGCGACGATGATCGTCGAATTTTCTCCCGCATAACGCAGCGCGACGGCCACGGCGCGATCCAGCTCGGCTGTTTCCGCAAGCGTGTGTTCGGCGTCGTTTTTCTCAGCGGCTTTTCGCATGAGGTTCGCGTTCACCACCAGGAAATAGCCGCCGCGATTGTACTGAAGTAATTCGATCGCCCGCCGAACCATATCGGGCAGGCTGGGCTGTTCGTGATGCGCTTCAATGTGATCCGCATAAGCGAGCTCGCTGCCGGCAAACGCGCCGAAAAGTTTTGGCCGTCGCCAGCCCGGAACGGTTTCGAGCTCGGCTTTGGTTCGAGCGATGTCGAACCCTTTCCGGCGAATCTCTGAGAGTAAATCACGGCCGTCTTTGCGCGCGCCGCTTTTCGCCTCAGGAAGAAAATCCTCAGCGCCGCCGCCCAGCGCCAGGTCCACGGTCGCGACGTCGACAAACTGCCGTGCGATCTCGAGTTGGGCCGTCGCCTCGGTTGAATGCGCGTAGAAAGCGGCCGCGGTAGGGGCCGCGATCTTGCCGTCGGTGACGAGGCCGGTGGCGCGCCCTGACCGCTGGGCGAGCTCGAGCAGCGTGGGCGCCGTTCTGCCTCGCGACTCGGCGCCGATGGTGTGGCTGTCGACTCGAATTCCGGTTGCCATCGCTGAGGCCGCAGCTGCGGGATCCGGCGCGGCGAAGTCGTTGGAATAATTTCTCACCAACGCGAGATGCGGCATGGAGTCGAGGGTTAGGGGCTTGTCGGCGCCACCGGTGTAGATGCGAGTAGGCGCGATGCGGCCCGGCGCGAGTCCTTCACCGATAAAGAGAATCACGCCAAAAGGCTTCTGGACGACCCAATGCTGGAAATAGAAGACGCCAAAGGCCGCGAAGACGAGGAGACAGAAAAGCGCGAGCAATTGATTGCGCCACTTCATCCGCCGATCTAGGAGTCGGCTCCTGCCCTTGTCAATCCACAACCGGGAAACCACTTGTCGGTTTTGACTAACGTCGCGAAACTGCCCCCGTGCCGCGGCCTGTCATTCTCATTATTCGCGACGGTTGGGGAATCAATCCGGGCGGCCGCGAGAAGCGCGAAGAAAATGGCGATGCGACGTTGCTGGCGCGGACGCCATTTCACGTCGGCCTGTATCGCGATTACCCGGGCGGACGGCTGAGCGCCAGTGGTCTCGATGTTGGCTTGCCTGAAGGGCAGATGGGCAATTCGGAGGTCGGCCACCTGAATCTCGGCGCGGGCCGGATCGTTTACCAGGATCTTACCCGAATCAACAAAGCCATCGCCGACGGCGAGCTGGAGCGGAATTCCGTCGCGAAGGAAACCTTCGCGAAAGCTCGCGGACATCGCCTCCATTTTCTCGGGTTGGTTTCGGATGGAGGCGTGCACAGCCATTACGAGCATTTGATCGCCCTCGCGAATGCGGCGCACGCGGACGGCGTGACGGACATTTTCGTTCACGCCTTTACGGATGGACGCGACACCTCGCCGACGGGCGGCGCGGAGTTTCTCAAGGCGTGTGCGGATGGCCTAACGGACAGTGGCGCAAAAATCGTCACAGTTATCGGCCGTTATTTCGCGATGGATCGCGATCGCCGCTGGGACCGCACCAAGAAAGCCTGGGACGCGATCGTACTGGGACGCGGTGAGAAATGCGAGACGTCTCCGGCCGAGGCGGTGAGCACTCAATATAAGAACGGAAAAACGGATGAGTTTCTCCCGCCGCTGATTTTTTCGAATGCGAACGAACAACGTGTCCGCGATGGCGATATGGTGTTCTTCTTCAACTTCCGCGCCGACCGGGCACGCCAACTTTCCCAGGCGTTTTTACTCAAGGAATTCGACGGCTTCGAGCGCGAAGTCTGGCCGCGGGTGAATTACGTCACGCTCACCCAGTACGACGTCACCTATTCGTCGCCATTTATTTTTGCGCCGGCACAATTACCCAACATTCTGGGCGAGGTCGTAAGCGCTGCCGGCAAAACGCAATTGCGAATCGCGGAGACGGAAAAATATCCGCACGTCACCTATTTTTTTAACGGCGGCATCGAGCGCGCGTTTCCGGGCGAGGACCGCAAGATCGTGCCGTCACCCAAGGTCGCGACTTATGATCTCAAGCCGGAGATGAGCGCGCGTGAAGTCACGGAGGAAGTGCTCGCCCGCGTGGACAAATACGATCTGATCATCCTGAACTTCGCGAATCCCGATATGGTGGGACACACGGGAGTCGTCGAAGCCGGGATCAAGGCTGTGGAGACAGTTGATGAATGCGTTTCGCGGATCGTGCCGGCGATTCTCAAATTGGGCGGCGCCTGTCTGATCACGGCGGACCACGGAAATTGTGAGCTCATGCGGAACCCGGATGGTTCGCCGAACACCGCGCACACAACGAACCTCGTCCATTTCATCTACGTGGCCGAGGATGCAGCTGAGTTTCGGATCGAAGACGGGATCCTCGCCGATGTTGCGCCGACATTGCTCTTCTTGCTGGGCCTGCCGCAGCCGAAGGAAATGACCGGCCGCAATCTGCTCGTAGCGAAACGAGGCTGATCAGGCGTAGCCGAGGTCTTCCCGCGTAATAGCGAAAGCGCGATTGAACTGGCGCGTGCCGGCGACTGCAATTCGTTGGAGTAATCGAATCTGCGCGTCATTCGAGTTGTCCTGCCAGGCGGGTTTATGAATCAGATCGAGCATGCCGTTTCTTTCCACGAGCACGCCCCAACCAGCGGGCGTATCGGTTTCTCGAAACAATTCGTAGGGCAGAACCAGAAAAAACAGATTCGCACAGCGGTAGCGGACGAGACACTCGAATTTCGTTCCGCCGTAGAGCCGATTCTCGAGCGCGGCCGATTCGCGCAAAACGCGCCGATAACCGCGGTGAGCGATCGCGTCGAAATCGTGCGAATCGTATTCGGCGAAAAGCGAATCACCGGTTCGGAGAGTGGGATAGTGAACGCGAAGATGTTTTTCGAGAATCTCACGCCGGCGCGCGAGTGAGCGAAGGCGTTCGCGCGTCGTCGCGGTCTCGCAATTATCCCGGCGCAAATCGGGCCGCGCCTGTTTGCATTCGAAGATTGCGGTCACGGTCTGCTCGCGAAGGCGCGCGCGATACGCCGCCACATCGGCTCGATAGCGGCATTGCGGCAAACTCACTTCAGCCGCGCAGGCTGAATATCCATTCGCCTGGGCCCAAAGAAGGGCGAGCCTCTTCAATCGTAAATGCGCTTCCGTCTCCGCGCGTCGCGTCGCTACTGGCGTATCCATTCGGTGAGTTCGCGGGCCCAATACGTCACGATCAAATCCGCGCCGGCGCGTTTGAGCGAAGTCATGATCTCGAGCACCGCCGCGCGTTCCTCGAAACATCCTTTCTCCGCGCCCGCCTTCACCATCGCGAATTCACCGCTGACGTGATAAACCGCCGTCGGTTTTCCAAAGCGCTCGCGGACCCGCCAGAGAACATCGAGATAGGGCAGCGCCGGTTTCACGAGCACGATGTCGGCGCCTTCGTCGATGTCGAGCGCCACCTCTCGCAGCGCTTCCTGCGCGTTTGCGCTATCCATCTGGTAGGAACGACGATCGCCAAATTGCGGCGGGCTTTCCGCCGCTTCGCGAAACGGACCGTAGAATACCGACGCGAACTTCGCCGCGTAACTCATGATCCCTGTGTTCTGAAAACCATTTGCATCGAGCGCCTCGCGGATCGCACCGATGCGGCCGTCCATCATGTCACTCGGCGCGACGAAATCTGCGCCGGCGGCCGCATGCGACACCGCAGTCTTCGCGAGCAACTCCACCGACTCATCATTCAAAACGTGGAAATGATCGCCATCGATCCGTGTCACCCCGCAATGCCCGTGGCTCATGTATTCGCACAAACAAACATCCGTCATCACGACGAGTCCGGGACACTTCGCCTTGATCGCGCGAACGGCTTCCTGCACGACGCCGTCTTCGGCATAGGCGCCACTCGCGGCTTCATCTTTCTCGCGCGGAATTCCAAAAAGAAGAACGGCTTGCAATCCCAGGTCGAAAGCGCGTTGCGCTTCATCAGCGACTTCGCTGAGCGCGAGCTGGAAAACGCCCGGCATGCTCTTGATCGCCTGCCGCGTCTTGAGTTTTTCGCTGATGAACAGCGGCAGAACGAAATCGTGCGCCGCGAGTCTGGTCTCGCGAACGAGGTTGCGGACGCCTTCGCTGCGTCGCAGTCGCCGCGGCCGGTGGACCAGTTTTCTCACGGTCCGAGGCTACGCGTTTGGTTTTGCGGTCGCAAGTTCGCCGAACTTGACGCGGTTTGAGCCAGCGGCGTGAATAAGTTTCGCAATGCCGCGCCGCCTAACGACCGACTATCTGCTGATCGATGTCAGCAATTCCTTCGTGAAGCTGGCTTTTGCGACGAAGGAAAAGATTGGCAAGACATCGCGGATCGCTACGAAGAAGCTGACGCCGGCCGCACTACGACAAGTCCTGCGTGGTCACGATATTCAAGCGATCGTCGTTTCGTCGGTTGTTCCGCAAAGAAACAGAACGATAAAGGCCGCGGCCGGATCAACTCGCGTCGTATTTCTGAATTGTAAATTGGATCTCGGCGTCGGCGTCGATTATCCGAAGCCGCGATCGATTGGGGCCGATCGCCTCGCAAACGCGGTGGCGGTGACAGAATTGTACGGTGTGCCAGCCATCGTGGTCGATTTCGGCACGGCGGTGACGTTCGATGTTGTGTCAGCCGCGGGAGATTACGTGGGCGGCGTGATCGCCCCCGGTCTCGAAGTGATGACGAATTATCTTTACCAGCGCACCGCACTTCTGCCGAAGTTGAGCCTGCGCGAACCACCGCGGGCGATCGGGAAAACGACGCGTGACGCGATGATGTCCGGCGCAATTTTTGGTTATCGCGGTTTGGTGCGTGAGATCGTCGCGCGCGTAACGGGCGAGAATTTTCCGCGAAAAAAACCGCGGATAATTGCGACCGGCGGTTACGCGCAATTGATTGCGGATAAGCTGCCGGAAATCGAGGCCGTGCATCCGAACCTGACATTGGAAGGTTTGCGCATCGTGGCGAACCGAAATATCGGCCGAAAAATGGCGATCCGGTGACATCGTAAGTCACAGCCGCCAAGCGTTTTCATAGAAATCAGAATTTTCGCGGGGAGAGCGGCAAAATTGGCTTGTCATTCGGCCCGGAGAAAGCTTCTATGCGTCTCTGCATGAACATTCGGAAATTCGCGACGATCACGGTCCTGGTTCTTAGTTCCTTCGCGGCGACAAACGTTGCGCCCACCAAAGCGGAGTTGGAGTCGATGTACGACAAGGCGTTTCGCGAATTCAGCGCCGCGAATTACGATCAGGCCTTGAAGGAACTGGACGCGATCGATGCGCGCCAGCCCGACCTCGCCGAGTCGCAAAATCTGCGCGGCGTAATCCAAATGCGCCAGGCGCAATACGACCAAGCCGAGATCGCATTGCAGAAAGCGCTGACGACCGATCCGAAATTCTGGAACGCCCGTTTCAATCTCGCCGAAATTCCGTTCCTGCGAAAAGACTGGGCGGAAGCACGGAAACGTTTTGAAGGACTGCTCCAAAGCGGCACCTCCGAATTGCAGGGCGACGCGGCGCAGCTGATCCAATACAAGATTCTCCTGACCTATCTCCTCGAAGGGAAGGAGAACATGGTCGATTCGATTCTCGCAAAATTTGAGCTGACGCCCGATACGCCGGCGGTCACCTACTCGAACGCCGCGGTCGCGTTCCAACACAAGAACGAGAAGGAAGCCAAGGACCTGCTCGCAGCCGCGGAAAAGAAATTTTCTCCGGCGCTGAACAAACTGTTTGCCGAATCGCTTTATGAAGTCGGATGGATGCAAAAGCCGGCCGGCCAGACCCGCGTTGCGCTCGAGCTGACCACGGCGGCCGAGAAGGCGGCGAAGGCGAAAGCGATCGCGCAGGAAAAATTTGACGCGGCCGAGCAGGCCTTCCAGCAGCGCGATTACACAGCGGCGAAGAGACTGATCGACGAAGCGGACGCGGCCGATCCGAATCAGCCGGCGACGATTAATTTGCGCGGTGAGATTCTGCTGGCACAAAAAGATTTCGACGGCGCGGAGAACGCGTTCAAGCAGGCGGCGAAGATCGATCCGAAGTTCCGCGAGGCGCAATACAACCTGGCGCAGATCCCGTTCAAGAAAAAGGATTACACGAAGGCGCGTGATCGCTTCGAGGCGCTCTTCAACAGCACGCCTTCGCCCGGCGGCGACAAAAACCAGGCGGCCCAGATCATCAAGTTCAAGATTTTCCTGACGTTACTCCTCGAAGGCAAAGACAGCCGCGCCCAGAAGATGATGGAGCAATTCCAATTCACTGGCGACACGCCGGCGCTCTACTACGCGCAAGCCGCGTGGGAGTTCAAACATAACAACACGGCGAAAGCCAACGACTGGATCGTGTCGGCGAAGAAAATTTATTCGCCGGCGCTAAACATGGTGTTTGCCGATTCGTTCTATGACGTCGGGTGGCTCCAGCCGGCGCAGAACGTCGCCACCGCGCCGGTAGGCCCGTCGAAGGAAGTCGCGAAGAACGAGACGACGCCGCCGTCGATCGAGCCGAGCCCGATTCCAGCGCCCGCATTGACGTTGAAACAGCAACCGAAAGCGCCGGAGATTCTGCCGAAGACGGAGACGACGACGCAGCCGCTCGCGAAGAACGAAAAAACGCCCGGCCCGCTAACGACGAATTCGCCGAGCGTCGAGATGCCGTCGGTCGCAAATGCGTTGCCGTCCGAAACCCGCGCGCCGTTGCCGAAGGAACCGGAAACAACGCAACCTGCCAGCAGTCCGGCGACAAGCCCCGCGACGTCCACCGCGAAGACTGAACAGAGTCCGGCGACAGAGCCGGCCACGTCGAGCGCCGTGACACAGCAGAGCCCCGCTACTTCGCCTGCGAACAAAGCGCCAGCGCCTCCGACAAACGTCGTTTCCACGCCGGCCACCGTCCTCGCGCCCTCGACGATTCAACCGTCCACTCTCAGCGCAAATGGGGAAGGTTTTGATTATCGATCGCTGATTGTCTGGGGCGGTTTCGTCGCCGGCGGTTTGCTGATCGCCTGGGTTGTGTTTTCCGAATTTCGTCGTCGCATGAGCGTGTCGGTTTATCGCTCACCGGCGCCGGCGAGCGGTCCGAGCTTCGATGCAATCGAATCTGAACCCGCAGTCGAAAAAATGGCCGCGCCGAAACGCCTTGCCGGTGGACCGCCGCAAGTTTCATTGCACCTGAAAGCTTCCGAGCCTTCCGTGCGCCGCGCCGCGGTTCCATTCAGCAAACCGAGCCGGCCTTTCGGAGCGAATGGCGGAACAACGACTGTCGGACCCGCTGTCGAGAATTTCGTTCCGCGCACATCAGTATTCGCGCCCACGCCGAAAGTTGAACCGGTCGAGACGCCGGTCATCGAATCGGTTGCCGACGTCATGCCGGAGCCAAAGAAATCGGAGCCGATTTTTGAGGAGCCAGTTGTCGAAAGTCTTTCCGCGCCGATGACAGAAGTCGCGGAATTCAGTTCCGTCGGCGAACCGACGGTCATCGAAGAGTCGACCCAGGTCGTGGAAAGCGTCGAAGAAATTCCGGCCGCTTCGAAAGAGGAACCGGTCATGGCGGAAACACCGGTCTGGAGTGAGCCGGCCGCGCCTGAACCAGTTTGGACACCGATCGCAACCGAGCCGGTTTGGACACCAGTTGCATTCGAACCTGCCACGCCGGTATTCGAAGCGCCGACGCCAGAACCTGTCGCGGAAACGCCCGCGTTCGTCGAATCAGTGGGCGAGCCGGTCGTGATCGAACCCGAATTCGTTCCCGCAGCGCCCGAATTTTCCGTCGAGGAACCAGTTGCACAAGGGCCGCCCATCCCGTATCAAGTTCCCGCGTTTGAAACCGATTCGCCGATGGCCGAAATCACCAAACCGGAACCGGAAGAGCTTCCCGCGCACCTCGCCAAAGGCGTCGTGGCCGGAACCTCGATGGCCGGAGTGGGCGCGCTTCGCCATTCCGTAGAATCGCCCTCGTTCGCGCCCAAAGTCATATCCACCGAGCCTCAGGCTCAGCAGCCAACAACACCAGCCACCATGCCTCAACCGAACCAACCAACACCCGCCCCTTCGATTCGTCCCAGCCCAATGACCGGGGGCGCACCTCAAATGCAACCCTCGGGTATGCAAGCCCCGGCACCCAGCGGAATGCAGACCGCCGTGCAACTCACGTTCTCGTTCGAGATCGCATCGCTGCAGTTGACGCCGAGTTTCAAGATGGGCGCACTTCAACTCAAGCCGACCTCGAAGATCGTCACCATGCGTCTCGCGCCTTCGCAGCAGCCGCAGCCGGCGATGAATCTCCAGGTCACATTCGAAGTCGCGACTGTGCAGGCGGCGGGTGGCGGCATCGGCCAGATCCGGCTCACGCCTTCGCAGCAGCAGCGTCCGAGCGTGATCAGCTCGCCCGCGTTCAATATCGCGGGACTACAATTGCTTTCCGGTTCGGAGAGCGGCGCGGTGCAATTGACTCCGTCGCAGCAGGGCCAGGCGTCGGTGCACGTCACCGGCCGGTTCCAGATCGCGACCGTGGAATTTTCACCGTCGTTCGAAATTGCGTCGCTTGTTCTGAATTCGACTTCGAAGAGCGTCTCGGTGCAGTTGCCGGGCGCCGGACCGAGCGCCGTCGAAGGCGCGCCGGTGTTCGACATCGCGAACGTGCAGATCACCGGGAACGGCGAGATCGGCATGATGCAATTGAACGCGCAAGGCGCGGCGCCGAAAGCGGCGTAAGCAAAGCGACAAACAGTTTAGCGAACGAGGAGGCAGCGATGCCTCCTCGTTTTGCGTACTACTTTTTCGCGAAACGTCCGCGATTGAGCGAGCGGAGATTCGCCGGGACGAATTCGCCGTCCTTCCGGATCAGTTTGCCGTCGAAATAAACTTCACCGCCGCCGTAATCCGGCCGCTGAATGCAGACCATGTCCCAGTGGACCTGGCTGCGGTTGCCGTTGTCGGCGTCTTCATAAGCCTGGCCAGGCGTAAAGTGAAACGAGCCCGCGATTTTTTCGTCGAAGAGAATGTCGCGCATCGGATGAAGCACAAAGGGATTGAACCCGAGCGAAAACTCGCCGATGTAACGCGCGCCCGGATCGGAATCGAGGATCTTGTTGAGCTTCTCGGAATTGTTGCTCGTCGCTTTCACAACTTTTCCATCTTTGAACTCGAGTCGGATGCTGTCGAAACCGGTCCCTTGATAAATGGTCGGCGCGTTGAACAAGACATGGCCCTGGACGGAGTCTTTTACCGGGCAACTGAAAACTTCGCCGTCCGGAATGTTGCGGTCGCCGCCGCAGATTACTGAGCCGATGCCTTTGATGCTGAAGCGCAGATCCGTTCCGGGGCCTTTGATCTCCACGCGATCCGTTTTGTCCATCAACGTTTTCAGCGTCTTCATTCCGGGTTGCAGCTTCCGGTAATCGAGCGTGCAGACATCGAAGTAAAAATCTTCGAACGCTTCCGTGCTCATGCTGGCGAGTTGTGCCATCGATGGTGATGGCCATCGCAATACGACCCACTTCGTTTTCTTGACTCGCCAATCGATCACCGGCCGCATCTTTTTCGCGACCAATTTCATTTGCTCCGGCGGCACATCCGACAATTCCGTGATGTTTTGGCTGCCGCGGACGGCGATGTAAGCATCCATCTTTTTCATTCGCGCCAATTCGTGGATCGCGGTGAGGTTCAGTTGCCGCTCGGTCGCATCCAGAGCGAGCTCGCGGTTCAGCCGTGCTCGATAAACCTGTGCGAACGGAATCGCTCCCGCCTTTCGGGTCGCGCGGACGAGCGCGATCGTCATTTCGTCCGGGACATCGAATGTTTCGATGAGGACCGTTTCGTTCCGCTTCAATCGAGTCGAATACTCGACGAGGACGTTGGCGAGTTTGTCGTAACGCGGATCATGCATAGGGCGTTACGATTCCACCGGCAACGATGGTTGCAAGATGTTGTCGCTAAGCCGCGCGGACGAGACTGGCCGCGAACGCGCCGTCGAAATGATCGCGAAACGGCAGAATGGATTTCTGATCCTGGAGTCGAAGGAAGGGAAATTCCTTTAGCGTCCTTTCGACAATCTTTTCATTCTCTTCCGGCTCGAGACTGCAGGTGCTGTAAACGAGAATGCCGCCAGGTTTCAGCAATGGAACGGTTGTGCGAACAATGCGCAATTGCTCCGCGGCCATGCGCGCAAAGTCGTCCGGGGTTAGCCGCCAGCGAACATCGACCCGGCGTCGCATTACGCCCGTGTTGCTGCACGGCGCGTCGATCAGGATGCGATCGAAAGCGGTTTGTTCGTTCAAGGTTTCTTTCGTCCAGTCGTGTCGGATCGTCCGGACAATCTCTGCGCCGAGTCGTTTCAAATTGTCTGCAAGTGCTTCGACGCGGCGCTCATCTCGATCACAAGCGAGAACGAATCCCGTGTTCTTCATTAATTCCGCGACGTATCCGGTCTTGCCGCCAGGCGCGGCGCAAGCGTCGAGCACACGGTCGCCCGGTTGTGGATCGAGGAGCCGACAAGCCGCTGCCGTGCTTGGATCCTGAATGTAGCAATGTCCTGCGGCGAGGGCGTTCTCGGAAATGCTTCTCAGGCGGACGAATTTTTCGCGCGCCGAGACTCGTTCGGACTCTGGATACGTCGCCAGGAATTCATCGTCCGAAATCTTCAGACCATTAATGCGTGCGTAAACGGGAGCAGGTTCGTTGTTCCAGTCGCAAAACGCCTCGGTGTTTTGAGGACCGAAATTTTTTTGCCAGCGATCTATCAGGAATTGCGGATGCGATTTGCGGACGCTCAGCTCTTCCTTGTTCGCCAGCCCGTGAAGCGTTTCTTTCTTCCGCGCGGCGTTCCGCAGGATCGCGTTGACCAGAGATCGGCTCTTTGCGGAAGCCAAGGCGACGGTTTCGAAAACCGCCGCGTGCTCCGGCGTCTGAAGCAGAAACAATTGATAGAGACCCAATCGGAGCAAATCGCGCGAATCGCGGTCGAGGTGAGAGGAGCGGAGGTGGCCGATCCAAAAATCGAGCAGCGTCAAATTCCGGAGCACGCCGTAGAACAACTCCGTCCCAAAAGCCCGATCCGCGGCCGCGAGCCCGCTGGAACGCAATAACTCGCGGAGGATTGCGTCGGCAAATTTTCGTCCTCCGCGCCATTCTTCCAGGGCGACAAGAGCGACGGCGCGTGAACTGATCTTGCGCACCTAGTGCGGCGTGACGCGGGCGCGGCCGATGGAGTGATAATGAAAACCGAGTTTCCCCATCGTCTCGGGGTCAAACAGATTGCGGCCGTCGAACACAATCGGCGTCGTCATTTTCGCTTTCACCACTTCAAGATCGATGTTGGCGAACTCCGGCCATTCGGTGGCAACGATGAGCGCCTCCGCGCCCTCGACCGCTTCGAGCGCGGAATTCGCGAAGGTTGCCCCAGTGATCGCTTTGACTTCCCGCGCTTTCTCCATCGCCTTCGGATCGTAAACCGTCACGTGCGCCTTCTCCTTCAACATGTCGGCAACCAAATCGATCGCGACAGACGAACGCAGATCGTCGGTGTTCGGTTTAAACGCCAGGCCCCAAACCGCGATTCTTTTCTCGCGCAAAACCCAGAGCGTTTCGCGGATGGTTTTGAGGAAACGGTTTTTCTGATCGGCATTGATCCGCTGCACTTCCTTTAACAGGGTGAACGACACGCCGAGTTGCTCGCAGATCGTGATGAACGCCGCGATATCTTTAGGGAAACAGGAGCCGCCGTAGCCGATCCCGGCGTTCAGAAAACTCCGGCCGATGCGTTTGTCGGCACCGATTCCATCCGCCACTTTCTCGATATCTGCGCCGCTGGCTTCGCAAATCGCGGAGACCGCGTTGATGTAGGAAATCTTCAGGGCGAGAAACGAATTCGCGGCGTGTTTGATGAGCTCCGCGCTGTTGATGTCGGTGACGAGAATCGGCGCCATAAACGGTTCGTAAACCTTCTTCATCAAGTCGATGGCGTGCTCGCTCTGCGCGCCAATCACGATCCGGTCGGGATTCATCAGGTCGGAGACGGCGCAGCCTTCGCGCAGAAATTCCGGATTGCTGACGACGTCGAACTCGGCGCCGTGCTGGTTATAGCGCTTGATCGTGTCGCGCACTTTTTCGCCGGTCTTTACCGGCACCGTGCTCTTGTCGACGATGACGCGATAACTTGTGAGGACGCCCGCGATTTCGCGCGCGACTTTCTCGATGAAACTCAGATCGACGCTCCCGTCCGGCTGCTGCGGAGTCGGGACGGCGATAAAAACGATCTGCGAATTATCGACGCCTTCCTTTATGCTGCCGGAGAACCGGAGCCGATGCGCGGAAACGTTGCGATGCACGACTTCTTCGAGCCCGGGTTCGTAGATTGGGATCTTGCCGGCCTGGAGCACTTCCACTTTGCGCGGATCGTTGTCGACGCAGATGACGTTGTGGCCGACATCGGCAAAACAAGCGCCTGTGACGAGCCCAACATAACCGGAACCGACAATTGAAATATCCATGGGAAAAATTCTGGGCAGCGGAACGACCGCTGATTACTGGGTCTGCTCGGCGCCCGCCGGATCGAAATTCAAATCGAAGCTGAATCTGGGCAGCGCTTTCAACGTGAAGGTCAAGAGCACGCCGTATTCCTTGACGCCGCCGTTATCCCGAATGATCGCGCCGACAGACGCGACCCAGCTCGTTAGGTCGCGGTAAATCGAGTAGCGTTGTTGCTCGAGAACGCCTGTCGTGCCTTCGTATTGCTCCTGGACGCCAAAGCCCCAGTTGTCGTTGATCCGGTAATAGCCGCCCAAAACATAGAGACTGCTGTTATCGAAAAACGGATTGGCGTTCAGATAACGATGGGCAAAGGAGATCTGCAGGTTCGGGATCGGCTGGATACTGACGTTCGTGTTGACCTCGGTGAAGCCTTTTTCGAATACCGGCACCTGCGAGGAAATTCCGAACGACATCCAGGGCAGCGGCGTGAAAGTGAGCCGGTTAAACAGGTTCGAGTACTGGGTTTTGTCGAACGGGTTGTCGAAGTTAACGTCCAGGTAGGTCTCGATGTCCATCCAGCTCACGGTGGAATCGTCGCGCCGGGTGAGGAGCCGGTTGCGCACGCCCAGGCGGAGGATCGTCCAGTTATCGATCGAATCGATGGTGGTGAACTGCGGGAAATCGATCGGGCGCAATTGCGTCGAGGGCTGGTAGCGGTCGAACTGCAAAATCGATGCGGGATCGTTCGCGGAGGTCGAGACCCACGAGAAATTCATGAAGGGCTGGATGACGTGCTTGAGGCCGTCCAGACCGATGGCGTTGCTTTGCGCGCCGTCCCAGGTCCGCGTCATCTTGAACGAGGCTTCCACGCCGCCGTTGAAAACCGTGCGTAGTTTGTTCCCGGCAAAATAAACTTTGTCCTTCGGATCGATGTTCAGGAAATCGGGAATAAACGGATTGTCACTCGGCGGGATGATCGTCTTCCCGAGATCGCGCGTTTTATCATAATAGGTCGCGCGAAAACCGACGCGCGGAACGACCGACAGCCAGCCGAACCAGTTCGTCGGAAACGTGAACTGGTGGAACGAATCAAGCCGCAGCGTGCTGTAATCGTGAAAAGCCGATCCCTCGGCGAAGCTTCGGCGCAGCTCAGCAATGCTGTTCTCGCCCTCGTAAAAAATCGGACCGCCAAAAAGCGGTTGGCGGGTGACGTCGAACGCCACTTCCGGCAGCCGTTCCGTCGTATCAAAGAATTCGTTCGCCTGAAAACGCCCGAGCGCGGTGATCGTGTAGGCAGGATTCCACTTTGTGACCGCGACGATGTTGTCCGGCTGTGGATTGAGCTGGAATTCACCCTGGAAAAAATCCTGGAGCACGAATTCGTCACTCAGCTTGGTCATGTTCGCGATCGCAGTGATGTCTTCGGTGATCTTCGTCCGGCTTTGCAGTGAGACGCGATAACGGCCTTCGGAAATCGGCGGCCGCACGATGGATGTCTGGTTAATTTCGGGATTGTCGTCTTTCAGGAAATAAGTGCGGATCCTGGCCCAGCTCTGCTTGTCCGCACCGAATCTTATGTCCGGATCGAATCCCACCGCGACGCCGCGCCGATAACGATAATCGAGGCGAAAGACCCCCTTGATGTCCTCCGTGATCGGCATCGTGACGCGGCCGAGAACCGATGGCCCCCACGAACTGAGGTAAGCCGGCGAAATCATGTAGCTGAACGATTCATCCAGCGATTGGTACAGATACGGCCACCAGAAGAGCGGGACGTTCTTCACGTAAAACGTCACGTTCTGAAAGATCACGCGGTCCTCCTGATAAATCCGCATCGTCTTCGCCACTAGCCGGAAATCGGGCTTGTCCGAGTCGTGGGTCGTGAACGCGCCTTTGGAAATCATGAACGCGCCTTCGGTGATCGAAGTGACCTTTTGGCCCGCGACGAGATACGGCTGCTTGTCGGTCTTGATATCGACCGCCTTGATCTCCTTGGTCTCGGTATTATAAATCGCGCGCTCGCCGATGAACGTTCCCACCGTCCGATAAATCCGGACGTGTCCTTCGGCGATGATATCATGGGTCTTGGGGTTGTAGGTCGCCTGGTCCGCGTAGATGTCCGCGTCACCCGCGTGGATGGCGACGTTGCCGTGGGCGATGGCAAGGCCGTCCTGGTAATTGGTGTCGCCGGTGGCCGTGATCTCCATCGGCTGCTTTTCGGTACCGACCTGTCCGAACGCCCACGTCGAGGCGCAGAACAACCCTAAAACCAGTAAAAACAGCCTACGCATCGCGGGATGCGAAGCTACCGAAGGGGCAGCCCGTTGCAAAGGCAAAACGCCCGGGAACGGCGAGCGTTGCCGGGCGGGCGTCGCAACGATCAGGGTTTTGGCGGCTTCGTTGGCTTCGACTTCGCGTGCGTAGCCGCGCGATTCACGATGATCCGCGCCGCGCGCGAAGTAGGCGGCGTAGAAATCAGGCGCGCTCTTCTTGAACACTTCCATCATCTTGTCGAGCTCGAGATCTCTTCGGCCGGTGCCGGGATGTCCCTTCGCCAAACCGAATGACCGGCGCGTCTCTCGAACATCTTATTTTTGCGATCCGGAAGGATCATTTCGCCGACAAAATTTCATAAATCGAAAAAGTTCTTGCCAACATTTGCCCTCTCCGCTCAAATCCCCGCCTTGTAAGTCATAAATATCGACCCAACCCCCTCTAGCCCCAGCCATGAAACCTCTCATTGCAAAGCTGCGTCGCCGATTTAGCGCCGCTCACGTCCTGTCCTTGTGAAGAAGACGCTTCCCCTCATCGCTCTAGTTCTTGTGGCGACATGTCTGGTCCAAGTGGCCGTAGAATCTCCGGCGACAGCGGCTACACCCGTCCAGATTCAAGTGCCGCCACCGGTTCCGGAGGTCAGGGTGCCGATGCCCCAGCCACCTCGTGAGGCAGTGCGCGTTCCCTCCTTGAGCCCAGTTGATCGCGCAAAAATGACAGCGCAGGTGGAAGTGTTTCGCGATGGCAGTAACACACCTCAAAGGCCGTTGCGCCGGCAGCATCTGTTGGATTGGGTTTACGTGACTGGCGATCGGCCCATCGTGGTTCGCCTTCAGTTCGACCGCTCCGCAAGCGGCAAAATAATCCTAATTCGCAATGCGAATAATGTCAGTCTCCAGACGTCGGACGCTGTCCTCCGAGTGCGGCCAACCGGAGAATGTGTCGTAGCAGTTCGTCTCGACCCCGCCGCCACTCGCGGTCACATCACCTTCAACTGTGAGGGATTTGAGACGACGATGCCGCTTGCTCGCGCCAGCGTCGCGGCAGTCGCCGCGAAGGAAAGTGCTTCCTCCGAAGGACGGCGATGAGAGGACATCGTTTATTTCTCGCGTTGACAGGGCTGCTGATTGCCGCCACGACTGGGCTCGGCCAAGCACCGAATCCTGACGCGAACGCCAATCCGACAGGTAACACGGGGGCCCTGAAAGCGCAGATTACGACTGGCGGCAGTTATGATGCGCATTCTGGCAATGGAACTCGCACTGTGACCGATCTCCGGGTGCCCGGTGCGCTTGGGGACTATGGGCTCGACTTTACGCGTTACTGGAATTCGTTACCGCTCGATGCCGACGATCCAAACGTGAAGAATCCATCGGATTTTGGCGCGTCTGGCTGGTCCCATTCGTGGGGATGGAGCGCGGTTTACGAGGAAGAACCGCCTGCAATCATCGCTGGGACGGACCAGGAGAGTAACTACTACGTTACCTCGATAACGATCACCTTCCCGGATGGCCACACTGGGAAATATAAAATCACGCGTATCTATCACGGACAATGGTTGATTCCGGGGACGCCACCCGGACACTGGTATGGACCTCCCTATAGCCCTTCAGAAACGGACTGGACTGGCCCGCCCGATACGCACGATCGGCTATGTGATATGGAGTCGACCGGCGGCTCGTCCTTTTGGCTTCATTTGGCCGACGGCGGATCAGTGTATTTCGACGGCGGTCCTGGAGGCTACCAAGCCAAGCAAGTCTTCGACCCGCACGGCCTTCGGACTGATTTGCATTATAACACCAACGGCCACCTCGACACTGTCACACAGGAAGGCGGGCGGTGGCTTAGCCTTAGCTGGGGTAGCCACCAAGGCTGGGGCGAGGAAGTAATAACTGCGGTCACCTCAGGAAGACCGGGAACGTCGGCGACGCAGTCCGTCGAATATGACTATTCGGATCCAGCTATCACGTATTGGTTATACCTGATCAGGGCCATCTATCCTGAGACCCATCCAAGCAGCACACGACCTGATAAGCGGGTTTTCGCCAGTTACACCTACGATGATTCCGCGACGGTGTCTGTCCCGGCGCGACTGTTGACCGCTGACGACCCCCACTTTGACGGTGCAATGACGCGGATCAAGTACAGCTACCGTAATTCCCGGTGCGAAAAACCTTCGGTGCCGCCGCCAACTACAAATCCCGTTGTCTTTTACGCGCACGAAAACGCGATTGCCGCTGAACTTAGTGGCGATTACGTGGATCCCTCCGGATACAACGTCACCGTTTCGAGTTTCAATCTGCATTGTCTTGATGGCCAGCGCTGGGAGACGAATGGTCTCGGCTTTTGGCGAGTCTTTTACTTTGGCTCGGCAGCAGGACAACAGGGTTCATACGGCAGCATGGGATATCAGCTCGCCAAGCTTACCGACTTCACAAAGACCTATCCTTTTACTGCGGATAATCCGCCCTACGAATTTCAAAACCACATGGACGGCCAGCCGCGTCAGGTCTGGGACGGCCGCAAAATCCTGACCGAAATGGTGGCCGCTTCGGGAGATGACAGCGGCCAGCCCGGCGAAGTCCATCACCCTGATGGGAGCGTGCACTATTACGATCGAGTCCATCCTGGATCTTCGGCGCCCCGCGATCCAGATCGAATCCACAATCGCTTTAACCATTGGCTTTACACCGAAACGGCCCAAACGGATGCCGGAACTTTCACGACGACCTATCGACGTGACGAGCGACGGCGTATCACTGACATCACGTATCCGGCAGGGACCGAACACTTCGATTATAATGAATGGAACCAGGTAACAACTCACACTCTGGCTAGCGGGGCGATTTTCCACTACGATTACGATGGATATCATCGGCTCTACCAGGAATACAACGAAACCGACGGGCCTGGCGCCGCGAAGGTGTATACCTATGACGCTTTAGACCGGGTTGAGACGATGCAGGATGCGCGCGCGCGTGTTTCCGGGCAATCTTTCAGTGTCAGGATGACTTACAATGGTCGGCACCAGGTAACGAAAGTCGAGTATCCCGATGCGCCACAAACGGCGTGCCCAAGTGCTACGGCAGCACCGAGCCCAACGCCGACCGCTACAGCAACAGCTACGGCCACAGCCACCGCAACGGCGACTGCTACGGCCACAGCCACAGCAACGGCTACGGCTACGGCGACGGCGACGCCGCAAATGCCAGTTGCCGTCCCAGAATTTAACCCGGATAGCAGCATTTACCCTAGTCCCGTGACGGTTACTATAACGACCACTACAGCCGGGGCGAACATTCGGTATACTCTCGATGGCACAACCCCAACGGAAAGTAACGGAACCTTAATCGCCGCCTCGAGCGGGACGGTCGCAGTTAGCTCAAGCGCGCAAGGCACGGTCCTCAAAGCGATCGCTTTCAAGAGTAGTTGGATTACTTCAGCGGTTAAATCAGCCACGTATGCCATGCCCCAGGTAGCTATCCCCGCTATTAGCCCGGATGGTGGCACTTACCCCAGTAACGAACCCGCAACTGTTACGATCACAACGGCAACGGCGGGAGCGAACATTCGTTATACGCTCGACGGCACGACGCCAACGGAGACCAATGGAACACTAATCGCCGCCTCCAGCGGGACGGTCTCTGTGACCTCAACCGCGCAAGGCACTATCCTCAAAGCCATCGCGTTCAAGACTGGCTGGATTTCTTCGGCGATTAAGTCGTCAGCTCCTTATTCCATGCCCCAGGTCGCCATTCCGGTATTTAACCCGAGTGGCTCCGATTCCCCTACCTTTCCCATGGAAGTAACCATCACGACGGCAACCGCGGGAGCCAGTATCCGTTACACAGTTGACATGACCATCCCGACAGAGAACACCGGCACGCTTATCTCAGGCTCGAGCGCGACCATTTCTCTTTCGAGCGCGACAGTGCTCAGAGCGGTGGCATTCAAGACCGGGTGGATCACGTCGCCGGTTCAAACAGGCACTTATAAGCACGCCCCGGGTGGTGGCTCCGATCCATGTTATCCGGTCGCGTACCCGGGCTGTGAAGACGGCGGCGGCGAAGCCGATTGATTCTATGACTACGGTAACGAAGTCTTTTCTGTTCCTGGTCCTCACAGCGTTGATCGCTTTACCCGCGCTCGCTGGCTCCTCGGTTAATTATGAGTACGATCCTTATGGCAATTGCACAGCTATAACGACTGTTGCGGCAAACGATACGGTGTTGGAGAAAGGCACCTTCGAATACGATGCCTACCGTCGCTGCACCGCCTTCACCGAAGCGGCGGATACGCCGCAGGCCCGCGCTTGGAATTGGATTTACGATCGTTACTTCCACGACTGGGCTTATGGCCTCTCGGCCTTCGCCCACACGTCCAGGCAATGGCGCGTCCAAATCGAGCCGCCCTACGATTCAGCAGGCCACAGGCATATCACGTCCCACTGGTTCGATAATGAAGATCGAATCGTGGAGGAATATACAGGTTTGATTTCAACCCCTAACGGGACCCAGTGTGGGGCGTGGGACGGTGGCCCAGACACCGAGGTGCACTACTTCGGCTACGATCCGAACGGCAATAAGGCAAGTTATACCGATCCCCGTGGTCGCCTTACGGAGTACGAATACAATCTGCGGAACCTTCAAACCAGGAGCACCGAATACCCGCTGGCGGGAGAGTCCCCAGGCGACCCGCGCGTTACGCAGACGACATACGACACCGCGGGGAACAAGACGATGGTCACCTTCCCCGACATGCAAACGCAGCAATGGCTCTACTACGACGCGTTTGGACAACCGGGCACTTTCATAGACGAACGCCAGGACCATACTGAGCTTACCTATGTATGGGGGCCGATGAAGAAGCTCTACACTGTTACCACGCACCGACTCCGGGATGATGGCGCCTGGGAACCGCAACTAACGACGTTCAGTTACGATCTCATGGGGCGCTCAACCCAGGTGTTGTTTCCCGACTCCAGCCACGAGGACACCACCTACGAATGCGCGGATGGAGTCGGTTACCGCTGCGATCAGCCCCGTACCCTCCGAACGAGAAAAGGCCAGGTGAAGACCATCAGCTACGATGCACGTGGCCGGGTGATCAATGAGAGCTTTAGTGGCGACAGTGCCGCGCCAGCCATCTCCAAGGCTTGGGACGATGCAAACCGCGTCACCAGCATGTGCAATATCTATTCGACCATCGACTTTGGGTATGACGGCGGGGGGCTTACGCTATGGGAAGGCGACAGTATCGCCGGCAGCAATGGCCGGAACCAAATTACGTATCACCGCTACGGCAATGGCAAGGTCTCGGACACAGGCTATCCCGACAACGTCTGGGTGCATCGCGACTATATTGGACGCGGGCAACTGAAGACAGTTTACGACAGCCTTTCGGCGCAACCCGTTATCGATTACACCTATTTGCCCGATGGCAAAGTGGACCATGCCGATTACCGTAACGGAATGCGCACTGCCTACGCGTATGACGGACGCGGGATGACGAGCGTCGTCGATCATTTCCGGATCAATGGCAGCCAGCATCTTTCCACGCGCGAGTACACCCGCGACAGCCGGGACCGAATCGTATCGTTCAAGAAAGGGATTAGCGGCTACAATCCGATGGAGGACGGGCGAGGCGACCGATTTCGTTACGACGTGGAAGGACAACTGGTGGAAGCATGGTATAACGCGGCCGACCCGGCCAACTCGGGCGCAGGGAACAATCGCTACGACGGATTCAATTACGACCAGTTAGGAAACCGCGCTGGCTCAGCCTTTGTGGCGAGCCATGGGCCGATGACCTTTACCCGGAAAGACAATGGGTTGAACCAGTACAGTGGCTGGTGGCCGTATTGTTTCATCAAATTCGATGACGATATCGGCGGGAGCTGGGGAGCGCCGGGCGCGGCCAATGGAGTGCAGATGCAGGATGGAAACACGACCGCCGGGTTCAATTCTCTCAATCAACCGATTATGGTCATAAGGCCGGGGATGTCGAACTGGGAATATTTCGGATACGATCCGCTGGGCCGCTGCGTGAAACGATGGATTGGAGGCGACGGATCAGCGGCGAGCAATCCGGCTACGTATCTGTATTACGAAGGCTGGAACTTGATCCAGGAAGGACCGAGCTACAATAGCGCGAGCCGCAATTATATCCACGGGGCGCGGGTGGACGAGGTCGTGAAACAGATTACGCCTTCGAATTGGTGGGAGCGCTACTTTCAATACGACGCCCGTGGCCATTGCACCCTCCAGACCGACGCATCCGGCAATATCAACGAACAATATGAGTACGACGCTTTCGGCTATCCATATTTTTTCGACGGGAGCGGTAACCCGATTGGCACATACGATGTGCACGGAATTTTCAGGGGGTATTCGCCGTGGGGAAACCGTTTCCTCTTCACCGGCCGTGAATACCTGAGCGAACTGGCCCTGTACGATTACCGGAACCGAATGTATCAGCCCGAGCTAGGCCGCTTCATGCAGCCCGACCCGAAAGAGTTCTCTGCGGGCGATTACAATCTCTATCGATACTGCCATAATGATCCGGTGAATAAGAGCGATGCGATGGGTTTAGAACTAGATGTGGTTCAAAGCATAAGCGCGGGAACGATTACAGTGACTGATAAAGATACGGGGCGAAGCTTTACGTTGCAGGGTTCATCGGGCACGAACAGTTTGGCAGACGTTGGTAAGCAAAATGTCGGACCCATCCCGCTGGGCTCCTATTCAGTTTATGAACGCGAGGGCGGCCTGAATGGCGCACGGGCGTGGATACTCGACCGGAACGATAGAGTGCCAGGCAATGACGAGATTGACGGCAACCATCCTGAAAAGGGCGACGGTCGTTTTGCTTTGCGTTACCATGTCGAAGGTGGGGGTCCAAACAAAGGCTCTGAAGGGTGTTCTGTCTGCAATAAAAGCGGAATCGACCGTTTCGGCAAGGCGGCAGATAAAACGAGCAAAGGCCCCTCGCAACACATCACATCGCCGCACGACCATCCGGGCGACGGAAAGCCGCGAGACGATTTTGGCGTGAAACCGAGAGTCGGGATTTGGAAAGTTGTGCCATGACGCGTCGCATCACACTCATAGCACTTCTGATTTGTCTGTCTGGGTGCCTCGGCGTTTTTTGTGCGTCAGCCCGTGAACCACAGGGTTCGAAGACGGAAGTTAGCATCGACAAGGAATTCACTGGTGATGGGGCTTACGCCTTTCACATTTCCGAGCGCGGAGTTGGGCCCACCGGAAAGTTCCGGCGCGCATTTGTGTTCGAAGCAGACCTAAAGCGGGGTGTTGCAGTGCCTAACGAGTTTCGGAATTACAAGGCGATCATGACGACCGAACGCGCTGGGGTATGGACGACCGAGCGCGTGCCGATCGCCGGCTACATATTTCTTTTTTTCAAAGGACAAAAGCCGCAAATTGAATTGCAGTTGCTGGAGTCGTGGGACGGACATCCGACAAGAATGACAGTTAATGGTGTCTATCAGCTTCAAATACGTTGACCACGCAGCGCCGAAGGAGGAGGCAGAAAGGAGAAAGAAAAGGAAGGGGGCAAAAAGGGGTCAGAGCTTCACATCGTAAACTGTTGACGAGGGCTGAGGCTTTTTGTTAGAAACGGGATGCCCCGGTGAGTCGCCGATGAATTGCACGACGCTTGCACATGGGAAGCACTGGATACCTTTCGAACCTACTAGGACATGACGATGTTAAGCTCTGACCCCTATGCTGACCCTTCACGAATGGCTCGCAGACTCACGTAACCCTTGGCAGTGCAGCCGATAAAAGTCGAATACCTAAAGCAGTCAGATCCGAGGCGAGGCGGTTAGGAGATTATCACTCTCACGGAGATTACTCGAAGATCGTTATCAACCCCAAAGACGGCTCGTCGAAAATCGAGCGTGCATCGAAATCAGAAAATCCGCAAAGCGATCATCCGTCGCCCGGAGATTCCGAGCGGGCCGGAGCAATTCATAAAGAGTTACCAAACTATAAACTGTTCTTAGGTACCCCAAGCGGGGAACTTAAACAGTATGATTCAAAAAAGGACAAACCATTATGATTCGGGTAATTGTTGCGATGGCGATGTTGCTCCTTTCTGCGCGGTCGGAATACGCGGGCCCCACTGTCGTCACTGTTGTCACACTGAAAAAAGAGCAGCTCGCGGCGTTGAGTGCCGCTATTCACGAGATGCAGCGGATCAAACGCAGCTATAACGGGCAGCAGGTGGTAATCCAGGATAAAGGTGAGGTCTTTTATGTTAGCTTTTTCGACGATCCGATCAACATCGCTGTAGCCGGTGATCAAAATGGAATTGGTTGGGTGGTCCGAAAAAACGATCATAAGGTATTGCGTCCATTTCCCCTGCGGTAAACAGCAGTTGCCACTATCTTTTGCGACGACGAACGTGAGCTATGTCTGGGGGCCGATGAAAAAGCTCTTCCACATTCAGTTACGATCTCATGGGCGCTCAACCCAGGTGTTGTTTCCAGACTCCAGCCACGAGGACACCACCTACGAAGGGGACGATAAGGGGGTCAGCAACTGTCTTAGATCGCAAGGGTAAATTCAGGGTGTTTGAGCAGGTGGTTGGTGAGGACGATGAGCTTTCGCATG
>Ga0137403_10000303_pt1 | contig 62916 bp, 54 predicted proteins | sample CZOMad2_1_16fung_FD_122057 | JGI IMG/M metagenome (GOLD analysis project Ga0137403, IMG submission 122057) | Vadose zone soil fungal communities from Angelo Coast Range Reserve, California, USA - CZOMad2_1_16fungal (Hybrid Assembly) | ecosystem: Environmental > Terrestrial > Soil > Vadose zone...
TGGGTCTTGCTGCCGGCCGTGCCGGATTGGCGCTGGATGCTCGGCCGTTCCGATTCGCCATGGTATTCGAGCGTCCGGCTGTTCCGCCAGCAAACGGCTGGGGATTGGGGGCCGGTCATCGGCAGAGTCGTGGAAGAGCTGAGGCAAACCTTCGGCGGCGGCGATCCGGACCGGTCTGTACGAGATCAGACCAGTCTCGACGCATCGCGCTGAGCCAACGAATGGGCAAGATCCTCTGGCTCGCCTCCTACCCGCGATCCGGCAATACTTGGTTGCGCGCGTTCCTCCACAACCTGTTCCGCAATTCCGATGAGCCATATGACATCAACCGGCTGCAGGACTTCACGCTGCTCGACAACGACGCGCGCTGGTATCGGAAGCTCGATCCGCGGCCGCCGACGGAGCTGACCAAAGAGGAAGTCGCGGCTTTGCGCCCGCGCGTGCACGCGGCCATGACCGGCGCTTTTCCTGATACCGTGTTCGTGAAGACGCATAGTGCTCTGGTCGAGGATCGCGGGACCCCGATGATCACGCTCGAGCACACGGCGGGCGCCATCTATGTCATCCGCAACCCGCTCGATGTCGCCGTCTCCTACAGCAATCACTATGGTGTCTCCGTCGACGACGCCGTTGCCGCGATGAATCGTCCGGGCAATCAAAGCATCGGCAACCAGGAGCATTTCGTCTACGAGTTGCATGGTTCGTGGTCCGAGCATGTGAAGAGCTGGACGGCGACGCCCAATCCGGCGCTGCATGTGGTCCGCTACGAGGATATGGCGAATGAGCCCCAGCGCGCGTTCGCGGGCATCGCCGGGTTCCTGGGGCTGCGGGTAGTGCCTGAGCGCCTTGACCAGGCGATAGAGCGCAGTTCGTTTGCCATCCTCAGGGAGCAGGAACTGCGCAAAGGCTTTCGCGAGCGCAGCAGGAAATCGGACAGTTTCTTTCGTAGCGGCCAAGTGGGTCTCGGCGCCCAACTGCTCGCGCCCTCGTTGGCGGAGTCGCTGCGCATCAACCATCGTGAACAAATGGCACGGTTTGGATATGCATAGCCATGACCGATCGCCATCGAAGAATTTCCTCTTTGATGTCAATATATTAGAGTGGTATTCGCGGCCGCGCATCATGTGGCATTTATGCCACAGACGGCGAAAAAGCGAGATCGCCCGGCGACTTCGCCTTGACCCTGGTACCGATCCCCGTAGGATTTCCGCCGTAGCCGGGCGCTAGTCCCGACTGCCGTCCGGTTAGGGGAATTCCGGATCTTGGGGCGCTCCAAAGGACGAAATGTTTCAGGGGGGCCGGTGGACGCATCGGCCTGCACGAGAACGAGGGACAGACATATGAAGAAGGCTCTTCTAGGAACTACCGCGTTGATCGCGGCAGGCTTGGCGGTCGGCGATGCGTACGCGGCCGACGGCGTCAAGCTCTCCATCGGCGGCCGCTACATGGGCGCTGCAGGTGTTCTGTTTGCCGAAGACTCGGATATTCCAGGCCAATCCTCTTCGACAAGAAATTACGTGTTCAAGCAGGACGTCGAGGTCTACTTCCTCGGCGAGACCGTGCTGGACAACGGCTTGACGGTCGGCGCGCGCGTCGAACTCGAGGGCCAGACCTCGAGTGACCAGATCGACGCCGTGTTCGCGTACTTCAGCGGCGGCTTCGGTGAAATCCGCTTCGGTGACACCGGCGAAGCCATGGCACAGCTCTGCTACCTGGTGCCGAGCGCTTCGGCCATCTTCGGTGCCGACTCGCCGAACTTCAACTTCTCTAACGCGGGCATTAATGGCTACGGCGCCACCAACGGCACCTGCTACGGTGTCGACGACAAGTCGACGAAGATCGTGTACTTCAGCCCGAACTTCGCCGGCTTCAGCTTCGCGGCATCGTTCACGCCCGACGGCAGCGAGGATACCCATAATACCTTTGGCGGCGCGGGCACGCGGTTGAAAACGGATGCCTTGAACGACGGGCCTAATTCCGAAAACATCTCGCTCGGCGCGACTTTCACGCACGACTTCAACGGCGTGAACCTGGTCGTGGGCGGTGGTGGCACCTGGAGCCTGGACCGCGAAAACTCGCTTAACGACGAGCGACGCGACTACAACGCCTATGCCCAGGTCGGCTTCTCCGGCTTCACGTTCGGCGGCGCGTTGGGTGTCCGGCAGAATCGCGGTGGCGATGGATCGGACGATCTGATCTATGGCGTGGGCGTCACCTACAACTGGGATGCCTGGACCGTTGGTCTCGGTTGGACGCATGGCCACTACGAGTTGGCCCAGCCTGGGGACCTTGTCGTGACGGCCTCGGGGACCGTGGCCCTCGTCAGCGACATCACGGAAAACCAGGATATCTTTGCACTGACCGCATCCTATGCATTGGGGCCTGGCATTCAGGTCGATGGTGTCATGGAATACGACCAGGCGCACCTTGGTGAAGGCAATACTAACATCTTCGAGGGCTTTTCGGTCGGCCTCGGCACTCTGATCAACTTCTGATCGCTGAGACGATTGAACCTGAGTTGACGGGGAGGGCGAAGGCCCTCCCCGTTTTCTTTTCGATCTTCATGAGGTCGATAATTTCGCAGCCGCACTTGTCATCGCGGTTCTGACCTTACAAGCTGCCGGCGCCATGTCCCACTTTCCGCCGTCAGCGACTATGGGCAGGAACGCGAATGAGATCGCTGCGAACCTCGCCGCGGTTCGCACCCGGATAGCGGCGGCGGCGAAGGCCGTCGGCCGGAGTCCTGAAAGTGTTGTTCTGATCGCGGTCAGCAAGACGCAATCGGCCGAACACGTGGCGGCGGCGCTCGCGACGGGGCAGCGCATCTTCGGCGAGAACAGGGTTCAGGAGGCGACGGCAAAGTGGCCGGACCTGAAACGCGCATGGCCGCAAGCCGAGCTCCACCTCATCGGTCCGCTGCAGACGAACAAGGCCAGAGAGGCCGTTGCCCTCTTCGACGTCATCGAAACCGTCGACCGGCCGAAGCTGGCGCGCGTACTGACTGCGGAGATGTCGCGCAGCGGTCGCCGGCCGGCCTGCTATGTGCAGATCAACACCGGCGAGGAGCCACAGAAGGCCGGCGTCCTGCCGGCGGTCGCCGACGAATTCATCCGGCTATGCTGCGACGAATTGCAACTCCCGGTGGTCGGCCTCATGTGCATTCCCCCGGCAGATGACGAGCCGTCGCTTCATTTCGCCCTGCTCGCGGAGATCGCGCGCCGCCATGGGATCGGCAACCTGAGCATGGGGATGAGCGCCGACTATGAGACCGCCATCAAGCTGGGGGCTACCCACGTCCGCATCGGCACGGCGATCTTCGGCGAGCGGCCGCCCGCTTCGTTGCCGGCCTAGTGGTTCGATCGCAACGAATGGTTCCCATTCGTTGCGTGAATCGAACCACCAGCTTATTGGCTGGTGGGCTGATTCACCTGACGCTTGGGAACCAAGCGTCAGGATCAGACCACTAGCGAACTGCAGCGGGCGCGATCTCCAGAAAGGTATCCGGTCCTGCGCCGGCAAGCACATCCAGGAGGTCCTGGCGCGCCAGCGCAACACAGCCCTGGGTCGGCTGATACCCTGCGCTGGCCAGGTGCATGAAGATCGCGCTGCCCATTCCTGCGACCACTGGCGCGTCGCTGTGGCCGATGACGACGACGACATCGTAGAGCGCGTCCGCGCGCCACAGTTCCTCATGACCGCCAGTGTAGGGCAGTCGCACCGGCCTGTTGTACTGCGGATCCGCGGGATCATCGCACCAGCCGTCGTCTGGCTTCAGCGCTGCAACCGGCAACAGCGTGGCCGGCGCGGACAGCCGATCCGGCCGATACAATATGCGCCGCAACGGATAGCGGCCCGCCGGCGTGGCGCCGTCTCCCTCCTGTTTGTCGATGCGCACGCCGCCATGGCCGAGCGCGCAACGGAAGAGGCGGTTCGCCCATTGCAGTTCGCCGGCTGCATTGACGCGGATGGTCAAGGCGGTCTCAGAACAGATGGCCGAACTTGGCGGCCTTGGTCTCGAGGTAGCGGTCGTTGTGGCTGTTCGCCGGGAAGACGTGCGGCACGCGCTCCACGACCGCAATGCCGCAGCGCGTCAGCCCCGCCATTTTTGCCGGGTTGTTGGTCATCAGCCGAACCTCGCGGAAGCCCAGCTGACGCAGCATCTCGGCCGCCGGCAGATAGACCCGCTCGTCGGCATCGAATCCCAGCTGCTCGTTGGCATCGAAGGTATCCGCGCCCTGGTCCTGCAACCGATAGGCGCGCAGCTTGTTGACCAGACCGATGCCGCGCCCCTCCTGCGCCAGATAGATGAGCAGGCCATGGCCCTGGCGGGCGATCTCGACGATGGCGCCGCGCAGCTGGTCGCCGCAATCGCACCGCAGGCTTCCGAGGAGGTCGCCGGTGAAACATTCGGAATGCAGCCTGGTCAGGACCGGCAGGTCGCGCGGCGGCTCGCCGATGATGATGGCAAGATGCTCGGTCCCCCCGTCGCCCGGCCGAAAGGCGATCACCCGCGTATTCTCGGCTCCCGCCAGCGGGACTCGCGCTTCGCTCACGATCCGAAGGCTGCGGGCAGCCACCCGCTGGTAGCTGTCGATGGCGCCGACGGAGACATCCAGCAGATCCCGAGAGCGGGCCCAGTCGGCGGCGTGGGTCGCGGATTGCAGCCGCAGCGGCGCCACGATGGCGGCCGGCAGCAGCCGCGCCAGTTTGGCCAGCTCCACCACGGCGACGGCGATATCGATGGGAACGTCACTCGGGGCCAGACCGGTCGGCGCGGCCGTCAATTGCCGCGCTGTGGGATCGGCCAGGCGCCAGAGAACGTCGGTCGGCAGCCGGGTCGGCAACAGCAATGACACGACGTCGGCGGCCGGCTGTCCGAGGCCGAGTGCGGCCGCCCGCTCCGCCGTCAGCACCAGGTGCGGATCGGCCTCCCCCATGGCCCGCAGCCGGGCGAGGCCTTCATCCTCGGCCGTCTCCGCCGCGACGACCAGCCAGACCCGGGACGTCAGGTCATGCAAGACGACCGGACCGCCGCGCCGCAATTCCGCCGTTGCCCGGTCGACAGCAACCAGGGTTGCCGGATCGTCAGATTCCGCCGAAGAGATCTTAACGCGCGTGTTACTCATCACCGTGGTCAATCGAGTTAACCATCCGCTGCGGCACCGATCCGGCCGCATTACGCCCGCTGACGCCGCTCCGGTCAAGCTGCGGATCCAAACCCCAATATGGGATGTCTCGCAGTCGCCAGAAAGCCCGAATCCGGCTGCGGCCGCACGGGGTTGCGGGCGATCGGAAGCTTGTCCCGATTGGTCCCGGGTGATATCTCACGGATTGGTCTCACGCCAGCAGACGTCACCCCTCTACCACCGGCATCCGAGGGCGATCTTGTTGCGTATCAAGGATATGCGTATGTGCTGGCCGAGAGCCTGGGGGGCGCAATGACGACCGTGAACCGCTCATCGCCTTCGCGGTCCCCGGGCGGGCCTGGCGGCAAGAGGATCCTGCTGGTGGATGATGACCAGCCCTTGCGGCAGTCGCTGGCCGAGCAGCTGCGCCTGCACGACGAATTTGCGACCGCCGAGGCCGATTCCGGCGCCGCCGCGATAGAATTGTGCAAGAAGGAACGCTTCGACGCCATCATCCTCGATGTGGGACTGCCGGATATGGATGGTCGCGAGGTCTGCCGGGCGCTCCGCCGGAATGCCGTCAGCGCGCCCGTGATCATGCTCACGGGTGCCGATACCGATGCCGATGCCATCCTAGGGCTCGATTCCGGGGCCAATGACTACGTCACCAAACCATTCCGCCTGGGCGTGCTCTTGGCCCGCATACGGGCCCAGCTGCGCCAGCACGAGCAAAGCGAAGACGCAACATTTACCATTGGCCCCTATAATTTTCGCCCGAGCGTCAAACTGCTGTTGAACCCGGCGACGAACAAGAAGATCCGCTTGACCGAGAAAGAGACCTCGATCCTGAAATACCTCTACCGCGCCGGCGATCGCCCGGTCGGGCGCGACACCCTGCTGGGCGAGGTTTGGGGCTACAACGCCGGCGTGACCACCCATACGCTGGAGACCCATATCTATCGTCTGCGCCAGAAGATCGAGCGCGACCCTTCCCATGCCGAGATCCTGGTGACCGAACCGGGCGGCTATCGGCTGGTTTCGTGACGGCCGTCACAGGTCATTTCATTGCCAGCCCCCCTCCCGCGCTCTAACCTTCCCATCTTCGACTGATCGGCCGGGAGCCGCTGGTGCCGGAAGACAGCGATTTTTTCGTCCGCTTCTGGGGCGTCCGCGGCAGCATCGCTTGCCCCGGCGCGGCCTGGGCGGCCTATGGCGGCAACACCTCCTGCCTCGAGGTCCGCTGCGGACGGCAGTTGTTCATTTTCGATGGCGGGACAGGTCTTCGACAGCTGGGAGAGCACCTCAAGAAAGAGATCCCGGTCGATACCGACCTCTTCTTCACCCACAGCCATCTCGACCACATCGCGGGTATTCCGTTCTTCAGTGCGCTATTCGAGCCGTCGAACCGGGTTCGCATGTGGGCCGGCCATCTGTTGGCCGCCCAGCGCACGTTGCGCGATGTCATCTGCTCGATGATGGCGGAGCCGCTGTTCCCGGTTCCGATCGATATCTTCACCGCCGAAACCAGCTATCATGACTTCACGGCCGGCGAGACCCTGGCGCCGCGCGGCGGCGTCACCATCCGCACCGCCTTGCTCAGACATCCGAACGACGCGACCGGCTATCGCATCGAATTCGGCGGTCGCTCGATCTGCTACGTCACGGACACCGAGCACATACCGGGCAAGCCCGACCGCAACGTGATCGATCTCGTCCGCGATGCGGATATCTTCATCTACGATTCGACCTTCACGGACGAAGAATTCCCGCGCTTCGTGAAATGGGGCCATTCGACCTGGCAGGAGGGCATCCGCCTCGCCGATGCCGCCGGCGCGAAGACGCTGGTCATCTTCCATCATGATCCCAGCCACGATGATTCGATCATGGACGAGATCGCCGCCGCCGCCGAGCAATTGCGGCCGGGCACGCTGGTTGCCCGCGAGGGCATGGTCTTGCGCCCATGACGGCATCGGGAGCGCGCGGCGCCCCGTCCTGACCGATGCCGATCCGCAGCACCGCGCGACGGCTATGGCTGGGTTTGTCGACGCTGCTCGGGCTTCGGCGCGGGTTCTTCATCCCCTATCGCTATGCCCATTGCCTCTCGCCGCCCGGCGGCAGGCCGCCCTATCAGGCGATCGAACGATTGTTCGAGGCCAATACGCCGACGTTTGCTGCCGAACTGCAGGCGCTTGCCGAATATGCCGATGCTCTGCGTGCGATCGATCGGCAGCCGGCCCCGGCGCCGCGCTGGGACCAGGATTGGTTTCCGCGGCTCGACGCCGCGATCGCCTACGCGATCGTGCGCCGTCACTGCCCGGCGCGCATCGTCGAGGTCGGCAGCGGCCATTCGACGCGGTTCATGGTGCGCGCCGTCGCGGATGGCAGGCTCGCGACCCAGATCCTCGCCATCGATCCGGCGCCCCGTGCGGCCCTGCAGGGATTGCCGATCGAGTGGCTGCCGGCAACCGTGCCGGCCTGCGGCCTGGCGCCCTTTCAGCGGCTGGCCCCGGGCGACATCCTGTTCATCGATTCGAGCCACATCCTGATGCCCGGCACCGATGTCGATTTCCTGTTCAATGAGGTGCTGCCGATCCTGCCCGCCGGCGTCCTCCTGCACCTGCATGACGTCTTTCTGCCCGACGACTATCCGGCCTCATGGGGCTGGCGCGGCTACAACGAACAGTCGGGCGTCGCGGCATTGCTCGACGGGCGATGGGAGTCGCTGTTCGCCAGCCGCTACGTCGCGACGCGGATGTCGGATCGGCTCAAGGGCAGTGTCATCGCCCGGCTTCCGCTGCTGCCGGGCGCGCTCGAGACGAGCTTGTGGCTCAGGCGTCGCGAGGCTTGAGCGCGTCGCCTACTTGTAGGGATCGGCTGCGTCGCGCAGCCCGTCCCCGAAGAAATTGAAGGCAAGCACGACCAGGATCACGGGTATCGCCGGCGCCATGAGCCAGGGATACAACACGACGGTGTCGACGTCCTGCGCGTTGTTCAAGAGGACGCCCCAGCTGACAATCGGCCGGCGCAGGCCGAGCCCGAGATAGCTCAGAGACGTCTCGCCCAGGATCATCGCCGGCACGGACAGCGTGGCCGATGCGATCAAGTGGCTCATGAAGCTCGGCAGGAGATGGCGGCCGATGATCCGGCTCGGACGGGCACCCATCAATTGCGCGGCCACGCAGAATTCCTCTTCGCGCAGCGACAGCAGCTTCGAGCGCACCGCGCGCGCCAGGCCCGTCCAGTCGAGCAATGCGAGGATGATCGTGATGCCGAAATAGACGACCAGCGCGCTCCAGTTCTTCGGCAGGATCGCCGCCAGCGCCAGCCACAGCGGCAGATGCGGCAATGACCGCAGGACTTCGATGAGGCGCTGGATCAGATTGTCGACCCAGCCGCCGTAGTAGCCGGCAACGCCCCCGATCACGATGCCCAGCAGGAAGCTCAGCGTGACTCCGAACAGCCCGATGGTGAGGGAGACGCGGGCGCCGTAGATGAGGCGCGAGAGCAGATCGTGGCCGAGCTTGTCGGTGCCGAGAATATGGAGAGTGGCGTTTTCGGCCGGGCAAAACAGATGCAGACGGCCCTCGAACAGCCCCCAGAACTCATACTTCTCTCCCGGGCAAAAGAAACGCAACTTCTCGACCTTGGCCGGATTGGGCGCGTATTCGGGCTTCAGCGTGATTTCGTTGCGCTTGAAATCATAGCCATAGACGAACGGGCCGATGAATTGGCCCTGGTCGAACAGATGAAGCGCCTGCGGCGGTGCGTAGGGGGCCTTGTGGTCCCTCGTCTCGGTCCCATAGGGCGCCAGAAACTCGCAGACGAAGATAGCCGCGTAGAGCAGCAGAAGAAAGATGCCGGATACCACAGCCAGACGATGGCGAAGAAAGCGCCACCACATCATCTTCCATTGCGACGCCAGGAAATAGCGCTCCTGCTCCGGCGACAGCTGCTCGACCGAATGGGGGTCGAAGGGCTCGCTCGAAACGGTGTGCGGAATGCCCGCCTTGTCCGGTCGAATGGCGTTGTCCGGGGTCACTTCATGGCTCCTCCGCCGAGCCGGATGCGGGGATCGAGGGCGGCGAGCGCCAGGTCGGACAGCAGTACCCCGATCACCGTCAGCACGGCGAGGAACATGAGGAACGAGCCTGCAAGATACATGTCCTGGCTTTGCAGGGCCTGGAGCAGCATCGGACCGGTCGTCGGCAGCGACATCACCTGCGAGACGATCACCGCGCCGGAGACCAGTTCGGGCAGCAGCGAGCCGATATCGGCGATGAACGGATTGAGCGACATGCGCAGCGGATATTTGAGCAGGAGCCGGCCGGGCGGCAGGCCCTTGGCCCGGCCCGTCACGACGTACTGCTTGTGCAGCTCGTCCAGCAGGTTCGCGCGCAATCGTCGGATCATGGCCGCCGTGCCGGAGCTGCCGATCACGAGAGTCGGAATCAGCAGGTGCTCGAGGATCGAGTGGAGCTTCCCCCAGCTCCAGGGCTGGTCGATATATTGGGGATCCATCAGGCCGCCGATGGAAATGCCGAGATAGACGTTGGCGAGGTAGAGGAGCACGAGTGCCAGCAGAAAGCTCGGCACCGCCAGACCCAGCATGCCGAAGAACGTCACGGCATAGTCCGACAGGCTGTATTGATGGGTCGCCGAGTAGACCCCGATCGGGAAGGCGACGATCCAGGTAAACAGCACCGTCGCAAACGCCACGATCATGGTCAACCAGAGGCGGTCGCCGACGACCTGACTGACGGGAAGCTGGTATTCGAAGGAGTAGCCGAGATCGCCTTGCAGAAGGCCCCACACCCAATAGCCATACTGCTTGATGAAGGGCTCGCCGAGATGAAACTCGTCCTGCAGAAACTTCATCTTATCTTCGCAGCCTGACTCGCCGCGCGACTGGCATTCCGCGATCACTGTCGACAGATAGTCGCCGGGTGGGGCCTGGATGATGACGAAGATCAGGAAGCTGATCGCCAACAACGTCGGGATCATGATGAACAGGCGTCGGATGACGTAGGCGAACATGCTGCGCGTCGCCCCTATCCGCTTTTCGACATTGCGGTCATCGCCTAGTTGGTGGTCGTCGCGCTGCTGTCCACCCAGAAGCAGTCCGGCTTGTAGATGCCGAAATGAGCACCGGGATCCCAGCTGTAGATTCCCTGCTCCGGGACATTGTGGAGCCTATTGCTGACGACGACGGGCTGCGGCACGCCGGACACCGTGCCGATGGTGAACACCTGATCGGCAAAGATCTTCAGCATGTCGCGCCAGATCGCTTCGCGGCCCGCGGTATCGGCGGCGGCCGACCACTGCTTCAAGAGATCATCCAGCTTCTGCGCCTCCGGCAGGTCGACCCGCTCGCCCGACTCGCCCTTGGTCTCCACAAACTGGCCCCACATCGGCCACTGCAGCTGCTGCTGCGTGGTCGGGGCGAACTCCGATGGCATCATGTCCGGCGTCGGCAGGCCGTTCTCAAGGCCAGTCCAGACCGACATCACCGCCTCGCCGGAGAAGACGTCGTTCCGCAGCCGGTCGCGTTCCGACGGCTTCGTGATAAGGCCGACGCCGATCTGCCGCCAGGTATCCGTGATGGACTCGAGCACATCCCCCTCCTCCAGACTCTGGCCGGTCGTCTGAATGACGATCTCGAGCGGTCGGCCAGAGTCCGGGAACGTGCGAAGGTTGTTGCTGTTCCGATCGGTCAATCCGATCTCGTCCAAGAGCTGGTTCGCCTGGTCGAGATCGAAGGCGGTCCATGCGTTCAGATAGGATTCGTCGAACAGCGGGCTTTGCGCCAGCACGGTATTGCCGCCTTCGGTGGCGAGGCCCAGATAGACGGACTGGTTGATGTCGCCGCGATCGATGGCGAGCGACAGCGCGCGGCGGAATCGCACGTCGCGGACGAGCTTGTGCCATTCGGGATCGACGACGTTGAGATTGGGGTAGAGCGCAACCTGCGATCCCCACGCCGAGTTCCACAACAGGACCTTGTACTTGCCGCGGACCTCGCTCTGCTTCAGCAGCGTGAAGTTGTCGAAGCGCAGATAGCGCGCGGCGAGATCGGCGTCGCCGGCGGCCACCTTGGCCGGGATCAACTTGCTGTCGGCCACCTGCACGGCGACGCTGTCGAGATAGGGAAGCTGCAGGCCCTGCGCATCGACGCGGTAGTAGTAGGGATTGCGCTTGAACACATAGCGCTCCGACGGCGGCTTGGTGGCGAGCACCCACGGCTCCAGGGTAGGCAGGTCCGGGTTGTCGTTGCGGTACATGTTGTCGATGCGATTGTGGAGCGACGCCCAGCTGTGCTGACCCATCTCTTCGAGCTTCTTGGTCATATCCTGCGGGTCGGCATACTTGCCATGGAACTGCTTGAGATAATGGCTCGGCCGAAAGATGTAGAGCGGGCTCGGTCCGGCCAGGGCCGGCAGGAACTGCGGATTCGGCTTCGACCAGCTGTAGCGGATGGTCGTCTCGTCGATGATCTCGATCTTCGGCGCTTCGCCCTCGACCAGCATCTGCACGGGCGCGCCGGAGGGCGACAGATCCTTGTTGTTGGCCACGTCTTCCCAGAAGTAGCGGAAATCCTCGGTCGTGAAGGGATCGCCGTTGGACCATTTGTGGCCGGGACGCAGGTGGAAGGTGAAGACCCGGCCCTGATCGACCTCGAACGCCTGCAGTATGTCCGGCTTCAGCTCGAACTTGGGGTCGTAGGCGACGAGACGGGCATAGCCATAGACGACCATCAGGCGGGTATCCTTCGGCGTCGCCATCAGCAGCGTGATGTCGCCGCCATGTTTGCCCACGGTCTGGCCGGGCCAGGCCATGTCGGCGACGGCCGGAACCTTCGGCAGCCGATCGTGGACCGGCGGCAACTCGCCTTTCGCCACCTTATCGGCGAGCGCCGGCGGCTCGACGAATGTCGCGGGCATGGCCGGCTGGTCGGCGCCGGCGCGCCCGCAGCCGAGCGACGCCAGGACCGCCAGGAGCGTTATCGCACACAGGACCGACAGCGAGCGGGCGCGCGAATGAGCGGCTACCAGCGTCATGACGCATGCTCCGGGATTGCGACGCCGCTCTCGGCCCGAACGAAGTGACCGTCGCCGATGGCCACCAGGCTCGGCCGATGCGCCTCGTCGATCGTGAATGGCGCCGGCCAGCGGCGGGGAATCGAGGCCTTGTCTTCCATCAGCCGCGTGAAGTCGAGCGGGAACTTCGGATCCGGTTGCGGCACTGCGGCCAGCAGGGCGCGCGTATAGGGATGAGCGGGCTTCTGGAAGAGCTGTTCCTTCGGCGCCAGCTCGACGAGCCGGCCGGCGCACATCACCGCGATCCGATCGGCGATGTAATCCACGACGGCCAGGTTGTGCGAAATGAAGAGATAGGTGAGGCCGAGCTGGTCCTGCAGGTCCTTCAGCAGATTCAGGATCTGCGCCTGGATGGAAACGTCGAGCGCGGAGACCGGTTCGTCGCAGATCAGCAGGTCCGGCTTTAGCGCGAGCGCGCGGGCGATGCCGATGCGCTGGCGCTGGCCACCGGAGAAGCTGTGGGGATAGCGCTGCAAGTGGCGCTTGCCGAGCCCGACGACGTGCATCAATTCCTTGACCATCTCGTCCCGCCAGGCGGCGTCGCGGATGCCGTGAATGACGAGCGGCTCGCTCAAGATGTCATACACGGTCATGCGCGGATTGAGCGAGCCGAACGGATCCTGGAAGATGAACTGGATGCGGCGGCGAAAATCGGTCAGCGCCTTCTTCTCGAGCGCCAGCACATCGACGATCTTGCCGCGGTCGTTGAACTGGATCGATCCGGTATCGGGCTTCAGCGCCCGCATGATGATCTTCGACAACGTCGTCTTGCCGCAGCCGCTCTCGCCGACCAGGCCCAGGCACTCGCCGCGGCGGATCTCGAAGCTGACGTCGTCGACCGCGATGACCGCACCGTTGGCGCGGCCCCCGAAGAGGCCGCTCTTGCGGAGCTGAAAGTGCCGGCTGACGTTCCGCACCGATAGCAGCGGGCCGGCGGCGTCAGCGTCTGCCGGCCACGGCTCCTTGGCCGCCAGCAGGCGTGCGTTCGCCGATTCGATTTCCCGGATCGGCACCAGCCGCTCGCCGGGCTGCATATGGAAGCGCGGCACGGCATGGAGCAGCGCGCGCAGATAGGGGTGGGCCGGCCGACTGAAGATGTCGGTGAGCGTGCCGCTCTCCATGACCTTGCCGTGATAGAGAACGACGATCTCCTCCGCCATGTTGGCGACCACGCCGAGATCGTGGGTGATGACGAGAACGGCCATGCCGAGTTCGGCCTGCAGATCCTGCATCAGCTTCAGGATCTGCGCCTGGATCGTCACGTCGAGCGCCGTGGTCGGCTCGTCGGCGACGAGGAGCGCCGGCCGGCAGATCAGCGCCATGGCGATCATCGCCCGCTGGCGCAGCCCGCCCGACAGTTCGAAGGGGTAGATGCTCAGAGCCCTGGCGGGGTCGGGGAAGCCGACCAGCCGCAACATGTCCATCACCAATTCGCGCCCCTCGGCGGCACCGGCCTTGCGGTGCAGGTGGAGCGCTTCGCAGATCTGGTCGCCGACCGTGTGGATCGGCGACAGCGACGTCATCGGCTCCTGAAAGATGATGGAGATGCGACCGCCGCGGATAGCCCGCATATCCGGGCCGTCCGGCGACAGCGAGGCGATGTCCGTGACGGTTCCCGGGCGCAACGGATCGGCGAACAGCACCTTGCCGGCGACGATCCGGGCGGCGCGCGGCAGGATGCCCATGATGGTCTGGCTGATCACCGACTTGCCGGAACCGGACTCGCCGACGAGCGCGACGGTGCCGCCTTGTGGAACGCGGAACGACACTCCCCTCACCGCATCGATCTGCCCACCCTCGACGTTGAAGGAAACCGCCAGGTCCTCGACGCGCAGCAGATCGGTCATTGCGGCGTCTCGACGGGGCCGGTCGGTGCTTCCTGCACCGGCGTCGTCAGGCCGAGCGCGGCCAGATTGGCGAGGGTGATGTCGTCGGTGGCCGCGCGGGTGGCGATGATCGCCCGCGCCGTCCGCGCCGCGATCGCGTCGAAGCCGTCGATGTTGGAGTCGACGGAGATGGCGGTTCGCCCGCTCGCCAGCTTCAACGTCATCCAGCCGCCCGTGCGGTTTCGTCGCGTGGAGTAGTAGCGGAGTTTGACACGATCGAGATCGCTCCAGTTCAACGTGAGGCGCCTTGTTCCGCCGCTGGTGATGGCCTCGTCCGTCATCTCGATCCGGGTGTATTGGCGCGCGACGGTGCGCATCGTGAACAGGAGGAATAGCACCGTCAACCCGCCAAAAATGACAATAACGTGCGGCATGCCCGGAGCCAGCAGCCAGCCGCCGCCGCCGATGATCAGGCCGGCTCCGCCGCGCAGATAATCCGGCAGCAGGTTTTGCAGGGAATAGCGGTGAATGCTCATGGCGGACCCGAGTCTACGCGGGCCCATCGGGGCTGCAAATGAATAGCTGGCGCGCCTCCATCCAGCGCACGGCCGCATGATCGCTGGTGCGCCGCAAAAACATCGCCAGAAATGACCAGGCGTCCTCATCATGGACCAGGTGATGAGTCAACAGGCCGGTCGGTTCGCCCGGATCGACGCGCCCCTCGCGTCGCGCGGCCAGGTGGCCGATCGCGAGTCGCAGGCATCCTTCGATACCGAGAAAACGACGTTCCGGGCGCCAGCTGAAGATGTCGACATGGGTATTGACGAGGACCATGCCCCGATCCGTCGTCCCCGCCGCTCGCGGGCCGTAGGTCGACAAGCCGCAAATGCCGAGATCGGTCAAACGCCCGGTCAGCGTGGGATCGATGCGATTCCAGGGCGGCACCAGCACGGGCAGGGCGCGATCGCCGAACAACTCTTGCATTCGCTGCAGTCCGCCGGCGAGATCCAGCAGGGCCGCCGAGGGATCGCGGCCTACCGGAAACTCGGCCTTCTTTGCTCCGGCGGCGGCGTGATTCCCATGTGAATGTCCATGCTGCAGCGCAACGACGCCCTGGGCGATCCGCAGCGCTTGGGCGAGGCCGGTATCGGCCGGCGCGGGGATCACCGCGAGAGCCAGCGGCAGCGGCCGTCCGATGGCCGTTGCCGCCATGTCGAGGAGACGTTGCAAGCCGGGAGTCGAGGCGATGGCGTCATCATCGCGCCACCAGAACGTCGCGCTCTGCCCGGCCCGACCCCAGGCATCGAGTTCGCGATCGAGGTCGGCCCACTCCGTCATGGGCTTCCGCCGCTCGTGGGCAGGCTCGCCGCTCGACCGTGCTTGAGTCGCTCGATCGCGTCCACGATCGTGCGGGCGGTTCCGTCGGCCCCGGACATGTCGAAGGACACGACCGGACGCGTAGCGCGGTCGGCGGCATCGATGCCGGCGGCAAGAGTCCCCGGCGTCAGCGTTTCCGGATCGACGACCGTGAGGAGGCCGCGATCGGCCAGCAGCCGCGCCCGCACCGGCTGTTCCGTCTCGCCGCCCTCCGCGAAGGGAACGACCACCGCGCGCGTGCCGGCTGCCAGCAGCTCCATGACCGTGTTGTAGCCGGCCTGCGACACCGACAACCGGCAATTTCGCAGCAGCGTCTGAAAGTCGGCGCGGAAGCGCTCGATCGTGACGTTCCGCCCGGCGGCGGCTGTCAGGGCCCGGAAGTCCGGCTCCGGCAGATTAGGCCCGGCGATCAGGCGCCAGGGCTGCTCCGCCACGCGCGTCCGCGTCCGCGCGCCCACGGCTGCCTGCAGAAGGGGTGCGCCGACAGCACCGCCACCGGCCGACACCAGGATCTCGCCCTCCCCGCTGCGGCTGTCGGCGACCGCCGGCGGCTCGCCGACGACATAGCCGGTGTATCGCAGCTGGGCGGCGATCGCGTCCGCAGCCGGGAAGGTGGCTCCGAATTCGATCAGCCGGGGATCGCCGTGCACCAGCACCAGATCGAAGCGGCGGCGGATGATGTCGACGATTTCGGCTGTCCGCTGCGGATCGCTCCTGCCGACGAGGATATCGCGCACGGAGCACAGGATCGCCGGCCGCGGTTGCCGCGCCGCGGCCGCTTCGAGCAGCGGTCGGAGCTCGAAGCGGAAGGGCCGGCGTCCGAAGGGATAGAGCTCGATCAGCACGACGTCCGGCGCCCAGCGGTCGAAGGCCGTCAGCAGGGCGGTGCGGCGCCGGTCGCGCCAGGCGTCGTCGATCGGACGGCCGGCGGCATCGACGATCGAGGCGAAGCCGCTGTCCCCCGCGCGCGCCGGGGGCAGCTGAATCACGTCGGCGCCGCCAAGATCGAGTCCGGGCACGGGCTCGCCGCCGGCGACGAAGGCGACATTCAGGCCGTGGCGGTCGAGCGCGCGGGTGATCGCGGCGGCGCGGCGCAGATGTCCGATGCCCAGCAGATGCTGAACGTAGAAGAAGATCCGCGGGCGCGTCATGAAGACGCCCCGGCTGCCGCCGTTGGCGGGTGCAGCGAAATGTTCAATCTGCCGATGCGAATTCCGCTGCGATCGAGCTCGAACGCGTGGATGGCGTTGTCGGCCAGCCGTTGCGGAGGCTTTCCACGCATGTCCCAGCCGCTGGCGCGGGCGTATAGCGCGCGCATGACCCCCTTGTGCGTGATCGCCAGGATGTCGCCCTCGTCGGCGATCAGTTCCTCCAGCCACGGTTGCAAGCGGTTCTGAACATCGCGCGGACTCTCGCCGCCGGGTGCGTGAAAATCGAGCCCTCTGCCCTCCCATTCGGTCATGACCGGACCATGGATCGATCGCAGCTCGGTGAGAGTCCGCCCCTCCCATTCGCCGAAACTCATCTCCGTCAGCCGCGGCTCGGTCCGCGCGGCTCTCGTCGGGTGATAGCGTCGATACAGTATCTCCGCAGTCTCCGTACAGCGGCAGAGCGGACTCGAGAGCCATGCACAATGCACGGCGCGGTCGGGGAGTCGCCAGGTCTCGACCACGCTGCGCCCGGCCGCGCTCAAGGGGATGTCCGAGCGCCCTTGCAGGCGGCGCGCAGCGGCCCATTCGGTCGGCCCATGTCTCAGCAGGAAGAGTGCGGACATGCGGTCATTGGAGGCGCCGGTGCCGGTTGGCGGCGTCGTGAACGGTGCGGTCGAGGATGCGCGCCGCCGTGCCGATGTCATGGTCTTCGGCGATCAGCTCCTTGGCGGTCTCGCCCATCTTGCGGCGGCGCGCCGGATCGTCGAGCAGCACGCGGACGGCGGTGGCGAAATCGGCGGCATCGCCGGGCACGGTCAGCAGCCCGGTTCGGTCACCGGCGACGACCGTCGGTACGCCCCCGGCGGCGCCGGCGACCACCGGTATGCCGGCGGCCTGTGCCTCGAGCAGCGCCATCCCATAGGCCTCGTTGATGGCCGGCCATACCAGGAGATCCGTCGACGCATAGAACTGAGGCAGCTCCTCCGCCAGACGGCGGCCGGCATAGTGGATGCGCGCGCGACCCAGGGATGCCAGCGCCGCTTCGACGGCCGCTCGGGCGGGCCCATCGCCGACGACCAGCAGCTGCCAGCTGCGATCGCGCAGCTGGTCCAGAGCCGCTCCCAGAATGCGGAAGGATGCGAGTTTGTCGCCGTCGCGCATCATGGCGACCGTGAGCAGCCAGGGCTTTGCGCTGTCCAAACCGAATCGGTGCGCCATTTCCTTCCGCAACTCATCGCGACGGTTGGCGGCCGCGGCGAAGTCGGCGCCGTCGATGAAGGGCTTCAACATGACGAGGATGGCGCTCGGGTCGGCGACGCCCGCCAGCCCGCTGATGTCGCTGGGATTCAGATTGATGACGGCGTCGGCATGGGCGATGGCGGCTGCCGCAGCCACGTGACCGATAGCCCACGGGCCGCCCGCGCGTTTACCCGCATGTGAGACCTCCGCGACGACGTAGGGAATATCGAGCGCCGTGCTGACCACCGGCCCCAGCCAATCCGGCGCCTTGTAATAGAGGTGGTAGGTGAACCACAGCTCGGGGCGCTCGGCCGCCGCGCGCGCCTGATATTGGCGCACCAAACGGCGAGCCAGATGTTCGCCCAGATCGGCCAACGCCTGCTGGCGCGACGGATCGCCGGCGCCGTCGCGGCTGCGGAAGCGGCTTGCCAGTTCGATGCGATGGTTGGCGCGGCCGAGCGCCGCCATCAGCAGGCGCGCCATGCGGCGATCGCCTGACGGCACCGGATGGGTCGGCGGCTTCAGCGGAGCGTAGAACGCTATGCGCATGTCGGCACGGAGCCGGACGCGGCCGTGGCTGGCAGACCGAAGCGGCCGGCCAGCGCATCGAGCCAGGTTTCAGCGCTGAAGTGCCGGTGGAGCCGCTCGAACCCAGCGGCGGCCAATGCGGCGCGGCGCGGCGGATCGGCGATCAGCCGTGTGATGCCGGCGGCGAGGGCGTTGACGTCATCGGGTTCCACCAGGATTCCTGTCGCCTCCGGCTCGATCAGCTCGGGGATGGCCCCGGCTCGCGTCGCGATCACGGCGAGGCGCTGGCTCTGTGCCTCCATCAGCACGTTCGGCAATCCGTCGCGATCGCCATCGGCGGCGATGCGGCTGGCCAGCACGAACAGATCGGCGTCCCGATAGCGCTGCAGGACCACGTCCTGCGGCTGTGCGCCCAGCCATTCGATCCGATCGGCAATACGCAGTTCGCGCGCCCGCGCCTTCAGCGCCGGCAGCAGCGGACCGCCGCCGATATGCAGGAATCGCCAGGCCAGGGTGGGCGGCAATGTCGCCAGGGCTTCGATCAGAACGTCCAGGCCCTTCTTTTCCACGGCGCGGCCGACCGAAAGAATGACCACGGGATCGGCCGGATCGGTTCCGTCGCGTCTGCGGCGGGCCGGCGTCGGTGCCGGCGCGCCGAAGCGGCGGAAATCGAGGCCGTGATACAAGAGCTGAACCCGATCGGCCGTTGGCGCCAGCGCCGCCAGGTGATCGCGGCCCTGGGCCGTGCAGGTGACGGCCCACGCCGCGGCCGCCAGTTTCTCGCGCTTCTCCCACGCAGGCGTCGTCCAGATATCCTTGGCATGAGCGGAGCAGCTCCAGGGCAGACCGGTCAACAGGCTGGCATAGCGAGCGACCGACCCGGGCGTATGGATGAAATGGGCGTGCAGCCAGCCGACGTCACGCGGCAGCTCGCGTGCCAACACCAGGGCCTGGCCGAAACGTCGGATGCGGTTGGGGCTGGGATCGCGGCGCAGGTCTCGCAGCCATGCCCCTCGGGCGGCGCGATAGCCCGCCAGCCGGTGGCCGTGACGCCAGGCCCGCAACACGCGAAGAGGCTCCTGATAGAGATACTCCGGCAGGTAGGCGACCGCGGCACGGATCTCCCGATGGATCGGGTGCACCGTGCGATCGGTCGGGTGGCGCAGCGAGGCGATGCGGATATCGAGGCCGCGCGCCTCGAGCGCCCGGATCTCCTGGGCGATGAAGGTCTCGGAGAGGCGCGGATAGCCCTTGAGGATGAACAGAACGGCGTTCGCCACGGAACCGCCAATGGGTCGAGCCTGTGTGCCTGCCGCGGCCGGAGGCACTATCGGCGACGATGGCACGCCCCTTGATGATCGATCAATGGTTCCCGCGTCGAGACGGGCGGGCGCATCGGTGCTCCACCCCACCTAGCGCGACTGGCGTGGTGCCAGGCTGACGCGGGCCTGCCGGTCCTGCGCGAGCAAGCGGTCGACCAGGCGGAACACGTTTTTATGGCCGTCGAGCAGTCCGGGCACGATGACCTGGGACGGCAGCTTCTGCTGCGGCAACTGACGCAGCGCGGTCGCCATGACGCGGGGATCGTGCTGATCGTCATCGGTCAGCATGCTGACGAGGCCGAGTTCCTGTGCCCGCGCCGCCCGGATGTACTGCTCCATGCGCGGCGCCGTGCGCGGCACGATCACCGCCCGCTTGTCGAGCGACAGGATCTCGCAGAACGTGTTGTACCCGCCCATGGCGACGACGCCGATGGCGCGCGCCATCAGGCTTTCGAGCTGGGCGTCGAAGGTGATGGCCTCGACGCGCTTCAGCCGGCTGGCGCGCAGCAGGAATTCGGCCTGCCGGTCCGAATGCATGAAGGGGCCGAGCACCAGCAGGGCCGGATAAGGCAGGCTGGAATCGGTCTCGTAGGCGCGCAGGACCCAGTCGATGATGGCCTCGCCATCGCCGCCGCCGCCGGTCGTCACGAGGATGAACGGTTCGGAGATCTTCAGCAGCGGCGTCGGCGGCGTCGGCTTGGTCGGCAGGCTGCGGTGCAGGTACCCGGTATAGGTCATCTTCTGCCGCACCGAGCGCGGCAGCTCGATGCCGGCGAGCGGATCGCAGATCTGCGGCAGGCCATAGACCCAGATGTCGTCATAGAGATCGCGCAGCGCCGGCAGAACGTTCTTGCGCCCCCATTCCGGCGCCAGCAGGCCCGGCTCGTCCATGACGTCGCGCAGGCCCAGGACCAGCGGCACCCCGCGCTCCTTCAGCATGATCAGGGTGTTCTTCACCTCGCCGCGCAGGCCGAGCGGTTCCTTGTCGACGATGAGGATGTCGGGATCGAAGTTGTCGGCGGTGTGATGAATGATGGACTGCCGCATCGCCAGCGTCTCTTCGATGTCGATCAGCAGGCTCAGCGAGGTGTAGTCGCCGTTGCGCAGCTTGATGACGCCGGGAATGCGCACGAAGTCGACCCGGGCGCGGAAATCGAAGCTGCCGATGATCGGCGAGCCCGTCAGGATCAGGACCGAGAGGTCCTTGTTGTGCTCGACCAGCGCGTGCGCGATCGCCCGGCAACGACGCAGATGGCCGAGGCCAAACGAATCGTGGCTGTAAATCAGGACCCGCGAATTACTGCGCGGGCCACCGCGGCGCTCAACCATCATGCGCCCCCATTGCTGCGATATGTGAACTCCCCCACGTAACTATGCCACAGGCCAGAGAAACTGGAAAAGTGAAGTTTGGGTAACGCTTTGTAACGGAGTGTTCCACTCCTGCCCCACCGCCGTTTGCTGTCATTGTGAACATGCTTTATCCTTATGGCGTCGCGCCGGTCGGGCATCCCGGGCTCGCCCCGAGACTGGGAATCGCTATGGACTCCAATCTTTTCAAATACATACTTAAACACAGCTGGCGTGAGCAGCTGGTCATCCTGGCGCTCGTCCTGGTGTCGCAGGTGCCGTATTTCCTCTCGCTCGACCTGCCCAAGACGATCGTCAACAGCCCCATTCAGGGAAAGGGATTCGATAGCGCGGACGCGACGGCTCGATTCCTGGCGGTCCGCTTCGCACTGCCTGGCTTCCTTGGTTTCCTCGGTAGCGACGGCCGGCTCGACCTCTTCTCCGGATTCGAGATGGGGCGAGTGCCCTATCTTGTCGCTCTCAGCCTGACCTTCTTCGTGCTCGTCCTGATAAATGGTGGCTTCAAGCTGCAGATCAACACGATGAAGGGGCGCATGGGCGAGCGCATGCTGCGCCGCCTGCGCTACGAGCTGTTCGATCGCGTATTGCGGTTTCCGCTCTCGCATTTCCGCAAGGTGAAGCAGGCGGAAATCGCCACCATGATCAAGGACGAGGTCGAACCGCTCGGTGGCTTCATCGGCGATGCCTTCGTGCAGCCGGCCTTCCTCGGCGGCCAGGCGCTGACCGCGCTCGTGTTCATCCTGACGCAGAGCGTCTATCTCGGCCTGGTCACCGTCGGTGTCCTCGTCCTGCAGCTGGCGGTCATTCCACCGCTGCGCAAACCCGTCTTGCGGCTGGGGCGGGAACGCCAGCTGACCGCCCGCCAGCTCGCCGGCCGCATCGCCGAATGCGTCGACGGGGCCACCGTGATTCACGTGCACGACACCTCCAACGTCGAGCGCGCGGATATCGTGGGTCGCCTGGGTCTGATTTTCGGTATCCGATTCCGGCTCTACCAGCTGAAGTTCGCGGTGAAATTCCTGAACAACCTGCTCGCACAGGTGACGCCCTTCCTGTTCTATCTCGTCGGCGGCTATCTGGCGATCACCCACCGTCTCGACGTCGGCGGTCTCGTCGCGGTGATTGCGGCCTACAAGGATCTGCCCGGGCCGATCAAGGAACTGCTGGATTGGTACCAGCAGCTGCAGGACGTCCAGATCAAATACGAGCAGGTGGTCGAGCAGTTCCAGCCCGATGGCATGCTGCCGCCCGAAGCGCAGGATATGGCCACGGATGCGTCGCAGCCGCTGGCCGGCAATATCGTCGCCGCCAACCTCGTCGTGGTCGATGAAGGCGACCGCAAGCTGCTGGATGGCGTCGCCTTCTCGGTGGCGACGACCGAGCATGTCGCCATCGCCGGCGAGGGGCGCGAAACCTTGGCGCTGGTGCTGGCTGGTCTGGTCAAGCCGAGCGCAGGATCGCTCACCGTCGGCGGTCGCGATCTCAGCGAATTGCCGGAGGCGATCACCGGTCGCCGCATTGCCTATGTCGCCTCGGATTCCTATCTCTTTCCCGTCAGCGTACGCGAGAACTTGATCTATGGGCTGAAGCATCGGCCGCTGCGCGATGCTGCGCAGGACGACAGCGATCGCCGCAAGCGTCAGTTGGCGGTCGCGGAAGCGAAGCGCGCGGGCAATCCCGCCCTCGATCCGACCGCCGATTGGATTGACTACGAAGCGGCGGGCGCCACCGATGCCCAAGATCTCCTGAGCAAATTGCTGGAAGTGACCGCCATCGTCGAACTCGATGGCGACGTCTATCAATTCGGCCTGCGCGGCACCATCGACCCGGCCGTGCGCAAGGATCTGGCGGCCGAAATACTGAAAGCCCGGCGCGCCTTGCATGGCCGCTTGGCCGAACCGGCACTGGCTGCGCTGGTGGAGCCGTTCGATCGGGCCCGCTACAACAAGAACCTGTCGTTGGCCGAAAATCTTCTGTTCGGCACGCCGGTCGGCGATCGACTGAAGCTCAGCCAGATGTCCGGCAACGACTATCTCAAGGCGACGCTCGATCAAGCCGGAGTCACCGTGCCTCTGCTGTCGATGGGCCGCCGGATCGCCGAGACGATGGTGGAATTGTTCGCCGACTTGCCGCCGGGGCACCCGTTCTTCGAGCAGTTCTCGTTCATCAGCGCGGATGACTTGCCGGAGTTCCGCACGCTGCTGGCGCGCTGCGAGAAGACCGATGTGGCCGCCCTCGGCGCCGAGGATCGCGCCAAGCTGACCGCGCTGTCGCTTCCCTATGTCGAGGCGCGCCATCGTCTCGATCTCATCGACGAGACGATGGAGCAGCGGCTGCTGGCGGCGCGCCGCGCCTTTGCCGAGCGCTTGCCCTCCGAATTGAGCGGCGCCGTCGAGTTCTACGACGAGGCACGCTACAACACCGCCTCGACGCTGCAGGACAACATCCTGTTCGGCCGCCTCGTCTATGGGCAGGCGCAGGCGGGAGAGCGCATCGGCCGCGTCATCGCCGAGGTCCTCGACAGTCTGGGCATGCGCCGCGCGGTGCTGGAGGTCGGCCTCGACTATCAGGTCGGCATCGCCGGCAAGCGGCTCACTGCGGCCCAGCGGCAGAAGGTCGACCTCGCGCGTGCAATCATCAAGCGGCCTGATATCCTCGTCCTCAGCGAGGCGACGGCGCTGCTCGATGCGGCGGCCCAGACCGCGGTGATGGAAAAGATCCTCGCCGCCCGTCGCGGCGGGAGTGTGATATGGATGCTGCATCGGCCGAGCTTGGCGCGCAGCTTCGATCGAGTCCTGGTGATGCGTGGCGGCCGCATCGTCGAGCAAGGCGCGGCGGCCGAGTTGGCCCGTCCGGGCACGGCTCTCCATGAGCTCATGGCGGCGGAATAGCGCCAAGAAGGAGAACGCTCTTGAGCATCCACGAAGATGTCGAACTGCTCCGTCGGATTCCGATGTTCGCGAAGGTCGATCCGGCGAAGCTGAAGCTGCTGGCCTTCACCAGCGAACGCGTCACCTTCGATTCCGGCCAGGAGCTCTTTCATCAGGGCGATGCCGCCGATGCCGCCTACATCGTCGTCGACGGCTCGACCGAGGTGGTCGTCGATTCGCCCCGCGGTCCGCTGATTGTCGCCGCCCTCGGCAAGAACGCCTTGATCGGCGAGATCGGCATCCTCTGCGATCTGCCGCGCACGGCCACGATAAAGGCTGTCAGCCGCGTGACGACGCTGAAGATCGCCAAGGACCTGTTCTTCCAGATGGTCATCGATTTTCCGTCCATGGGCGTCGAGGTGATGCGCGAGCTCGCGCACCGGCTGGAGAAGACGACGGCCGATCTTCGCGAGGCCCGCTCGCGCATCGCGCAATAGCGTCCGCGTCGTGAGTCGCCTCGACAGCTTCATCCGCCGCCTGCAGGCGCAGCGGGCCTGCCTCGATCGCGCAGCGGAGCTCATTCGCGAACTGCCCGGTCCGATTCTCGAGCTCGGCCTGGGCAACGGCCGCACCTATGATCACCTGCGCGAACGCCTGCCGGAGCGGGATATCTACGTGTGCGAGCGTCAGGTGGCCGCCCACCCCGATTGCATTCCGCCGGCCCGCTTCCTGATCATCGGTGATGTGCGGGAGACGCTGCCGGAGGCGCGGGCGCGGCTCGGCGCGGCCGTCGCCCTGATCCACGCCGATCTCGGATCTGGCGATGACGAATCGAACCGGCGCCAGGCCGCCGAACTCGCACCCCTCATCGCGGGCCTGCTGCAGCCGGGCGGAATCGTCGTCAGCGATCAGGCGTTCGTGACGCCGCGCCTGCGGGTGCTGGAATTGCCGGCGGAGGTCAAGCCGGGACGCTACTTCCTCTATCGCGCCGCCGGGAGTTGAGCGCGCGCTTCAAGCGAAATCGACGATGACGGGCACGTGGTCGGACGGCTGGTCCCAGCCGCGGGCTTCGCGCAGCACGCGGGCTTGCGCCAGCGATCCCGCCAGCGCCGGCGTCACCCACACATGGTCGAGGCGGCGGCCGCGATCCGATGCCGCCCAGTCCTGCGCGCGGTAGCTCCACCAGCTGAAGAGCTGCTGGTCAGGCGGAATGAAATGGCGCACGGCGTCGACCCATTGCCGAGTCGCCTGCAGCTTGGCGAAGCGTGCCACTTCGATGGGCGTGTGACTGACGACGTTGATCAGCTGCTTGTGCGACCACACGTCGGTCTCGAGCGGCGCGACGTTGAGATCGCCGACCAGGATGGCCTTGCGCGTGCGCCGGCCATCGGCCGCGAACCACTGCGTCATCTCGTCGAGAAATTGCAGCTTGTGGGCGAACTTGCTGTTCGCCTGGGGATCCGGGATGTCGCCGCCGGCCGGGATATAGACGTTGTGCAGCTCGATGTTGCCGGGCAGCAGCGCGATCGCATGCCGGCAATCCCGGCGATCGCACCAGGACTTCGATGTCGCGCTTTTCAGCGGCAGTCGCGACAGGATGGCGACGCCGTTGTACGACTTCATGCCATGGATGAGCGTGTGCCGATAACCGAGCGCGACCAACGGCGCGAGCGGAAAGATCTCGTCCACGACCTTCGTCTCCTGCAAGCACAGAATATCCGGCGCCAAGGAGGCGACGATTCGCTCGAGCGAGCCGATGCGCAGGCGCACGGAGTTGACGTTCCAGGTGACGAGACGAAATGCCATGGCGCGCACCATAGGAGACGCGCGACTCTGACGCCAATGCCGGTGTCGATGTCCTGAAAAGCGAACGCCCGGTCAGGGGGGGACCGGGCGTTCTTCAGTTCCTCTCGGAGCCTGGTGGTGGTAGGGGAGGCCACTCCCAGGCGATCATGGCCGTTGCGGTCACGACCACTGTGTACCAATAGAATGGCACTCTCCCCTTCAATTTTCAATTACCCGTCGAAGAAATCAGCAATGCGACCCATGCATAGCTCGACGGTCTGACATGCGCGTGATTCGCACCTTTCTAGGCGGCTTGACCGGCTTTTCTGGCCCGCCGGCCCTGGGCGAGCGCGCGGGCGGCATTACCGAAGGTACGAAACAGGGCCATCGACGACGGGTTTTCGAGCACCCGATATTCGGGGTGCCATTGGACGGCGAGGGCGAAATTGCGAGCGTTCTTGACTTGTACTGCTTCGATCGTCCCGTCCGGCGCGGTCCCTTCGATGATCAGGCCGTCAGCCAGGCGGTCCACCCCCTGCCAGTGCAACGAGTTCACCTCGATCTCGGTTGTCCCGAGAATGCGCGCAAAGCTGCCGCCGGGCACTAGCTTCACGGGATGCCGGGGAAGATAGCGCTCATCGTAGGTGCCCGGCGGCGCCCGATGGTCCATGCGCTCGGGCTGGTGGTGGACATGGGTCAGGAGCGTCCCGCCGAGGGCGACGTTAAGCTCTTGAAATCCGCGGCAAATACAGAAAATCGGCAGACCGGCCTCGAGGGCGGCGCGAAGCAGCGGCAGGGTGGTGGCGTCGCGGGCGGGATCCTGCGGGCTGTCCGGCCGGTCGGGTTGACCGCCGTAGTGATGGACGGCCACGTTGGACGGGCTACCCGTGAACAGCAGCCCATCCAGACGCCCGACCAGATCGGGCAGGTCGAAGCGATTGCCGAGCGCGGGGATCAGCAGCGGCAGTCCACCCGCGGCGTCCGCTATCGCGGTAATGTATTTCTCGCCGACCGCATGGAACGGCTGGTCGTCCAGGCGGCGGACATCGACAGGGATACCGATGAGCGGTGCGGATGAGTCGAGCTTCATGAGCGGCCGAAAGCTGAGGTAGAGGGAATGTGGCAGTTGGCCCAACCACCGGCAAGAGGGCCGGGCCTGGCGTTTCGACCGGGCGGATCGTCGTCGCTGTCCGATCTGGGTTACCATGCCTAGCCTGGTCGGGATTTCCGCCTGGCCCGTGATCGCGAAGGTCGGCAGCGTCTTCGTCTGGTTTGCGCTGTTCTTCCTGGCGGAGCGGATGGCGCCTGCGGTGGAGCCCTTGGCGCCAACCGGGCTGCCGCGGCTCGGGCGCAATGTCGCGTTCTGGCTGATCAACACGCTCTTGTCGCCGCTGGTCGTCATTCCGTTGACCGCATGGGCGGCGGCACACCGCCTCCATGTCCGGCCGGATTGGTGGGCGGACGGGCCCGGCCTTGCATTCGATGTCCTGCTGCTGGACTTCCTGATCTACTGGTGGCATCGGGCCAATCACGAATGGCGGCTGCTATGGCGCTTCCACGAAGTGCATCATCTCGACCGCTTCCTCGATTCGACCAGCGCCATCCGCTTTCACTTCGGCGAGGTGCTGCTGTCGGCCGGCGCCCGTGCCGGCATCGTGCTGCTGCTGGGATTCCCCTTCGCCAGTATCGTCCTGTTCGAGTCCCTGTTGCTGTGCGCGACGATCTTTCACCATTCCAACCTGCGGCTTCCCGCGGGATTGGAGCGAGCCTTGTCGGTCGTCATGATCACGCCGGGCATCCACTGGGTGCATCATCGCGCCGTCCGCGCCGATACGGACTCGAACTACGGCACGCTCTTCAGCTTTTGGGACCGTATTTTTCGGACGCGCAGCCCGACGCGGCGAACGCCGACGATGCCGATCGGCGTCGAAGGCGAAGACGAACGGGCGCTCCCGGCCTTGCTGGCGCGCCCGTTTCGTCGCCGCCGCTAGTTGTTTTTCCCGCCGCCGCCGCGATTGCTGCCGGCGCAGTTGTCGGTCTGGTGGCACGGACGCGGCGTGCCGAACTTGTTGTTCGGAACGTCGATGCCGACCTGCACGTCGAGCAGGCCGACGCGCACCTCCTTGTTCTGGCTGTCGGTCACCGTCCACTGCGTGAGATGCAGCGGATTGTCGACGAAGATCAGCGACACTGCGCCGGCGTCCGGCTGATCCGTCTGATAAAGGCTGATCTGCAATCCGCCGGGACTGCGATTGATTGCGGAGACGGTGACGCCATCGGTCAGCTTGATCGGATAGCGGACGAGGAACCAGGCCGACGATTCCTGCAGCGGCATCTGCTTCAGTTCGTCCAGATCCTTGTCGTAGTAGCTGAGCAGGCCGCCGTCGGCGACCAGCAGGATCGGCACCGGCGGATCGTACTCGACGCGCAGCCGCCCGGGCTTGCGCAGATAGATGTGGCCGAAGGACAGCTTGCCGTCGGGCTCGACCTGTTCGAAGCGCGCCTGCATGGTGATGATATTGTCCATGTACTGCTCGATGCGCGCGACATCGGCCAGGTCCTGGTCAGACAGGGCCGCGCGGGCGGGCGTCGGCGCGCCGCCGATGGCAGCCGGCAGCGCTGCCGCCGAGAGCAGCGCCAGGCCGCCGCGCAGGAGCGTGCGCCGTGTCGGTCGATAAGTCGCATTCGTCGGTGTCATCACCATCATTCATTCCCATCGATGTTGCGCGCCAAGACCTCCCGCTTGCCGACCCGGTTGGCTTCGCTGACGACGCCTTCCTTCTCCATCCGCTCGATGATGCGCGCCGCGCGGTTGTAGCCGATCTGCAGGTGACGCTGGATGAAGCTCGTGGAAGCCTTGCGTTCCCGGCATACAATCGCGACGGCCTCATCATAGAGGGCGTCGCCGCTGCCACCGTCGTCCGAGTCGAGATCAACTCCCGGCTCGTCCTCTTCGCGGGTGACGTCCTCTATATAGGTGGGCTCGCCCTGATCTTTAAGGAAGCGTACGACCGCCTCGACCTCGCGGTCCGTGACCAGCGGCCCGTGCACGCGCGTGATGCGCCCGCCATTGGCCATGTAGAGCATGTCGCCCTGGCCCAGCAGTTGCTCTGCCCCGGTTTCGCCCAGAATCGTTCGACTATCGATCCGCGAAGTCACGTGGAAGCTGACGCGGGTCGGGAAGTTGGCCTTGATCGTGCCGGTGATGACGTCGACCGACGGCCGCTGCGTGGCCATGATGATGTGGATGCCGGCCGCGCGCGCCATCTGCGCCAGCCGCTGGATCGCCGCCTCGATGTCCTTGCCGGCCACCAGCATGAGGTCGGCCATCTCGTCGACGACGACCACGATCAGCGGCAGCGCGTCGAGCGCGATCGGCTCTTCCTCGTAGATCGGCGCCCCCGTCTCCGGATCGAAGCCGGTCTGCACCTTGCGCGTCAGCGTCTCGCCGTTGTCGCGCGCCTGCGCGATGCGCAGGTTGTAGCCTTCGATGTTGCGCACGCCGAGCTTGGACATGGCGCGATAGCGCTGCTCCATCTCGCGCACGGTCCATTTGAGCGCCACGATCGCCTTGCGCGGCTCGGTCACGACGGGTGCCAGCAGATGCGGGATGCCGTCGTATACCGACAGCTCCAGCATCTTCGGATCGATCATGATGAACTTGCAGGCATCCGGCGACAGCCGATAGATGAGCGACAGGATCATCGTGTTGATGGCGACCGATTTGCCGGAGCCGGTGGTGCCGGCGATCAGCAGATGCGGCATGCGCGCGAGATCGACGATCACGGGCCCGCCGCCGATATCCTTGCCGAACACGAGGGCGAGCTTGGCGGCCGTGCGCTCGAAGGCTTCGGACTCCAGCAACTCGCGCAGATAAACGGTTTCGCGTACACGGTTCGGCATCTCGATGCCGATGACGCTGCGCCCGGGCACGACGGCAATGCGCACGGAGACCGCGCTCATGGAGCGGGCGACGTCGTCGGCCAGGCCGACCACGCGGCTCGTCTTCGTGCCCGGCGCCGGCTCCAGTTCGTACAGCGTGACGACCGGGCCGGGTCGCACTTGCACGATTTCGCCTTTGACGCCGAAGTCCTCGAGCACGGATTCCAGGAGCCGCGCGTTCTTCTGCAGCGAGTCGTCGTTGATCTTCTGGACCGCCGCATTGCTCGGCACCTTGTCCAGCAGGTCGAGCGGCGGCAGGTCGTAGCGCTCGTCCGGAACCAGGTCCAACGTCGCCTGATTCGCTGCGGCCTTCTTGCCTGTTTTCGCCTTGGCCGGTTTGGCGACGAGCGGCGCTCCCGTCGCGCGCGGCTCCGCCGATCGCGTCGCCGGCGGTGGCGCAATCGCGACGTCCTCGGCGTCGTCGCGGTCGAACTGTGGCTCCTGCCGCTCCAGGCGCTGCTGATGCGAACGCTCGGCGCGCAGCGTTGCCCCGTCGCCGCCGGCCTTGCTCCGCAGCCGCCCATAGAGTCGCAGCAGCAGGCCGGCCATGCGATCGGAAAGGTCGCGCAGACGGCGGACGGTGTGAACATAGGCCCGCACCGGAACGCCCAGGGCGAAGAACAGGGCGGCCGCCGCAAGCAATCCGACGCCGCTGCCGAGTGCGGCCGGACTGACGTCGGTGACGCGGCCCAACATGTCCATGATCATGGCGCCGGTGGCGCCGCCCAGGCCGCTCGCCAGCGGCCAGTTCGTCGGCTTCGGCAGCGCCGCGAGCGCAACCGCCGTCATGACCAGAACGAACGGCAGGAGCAGGAGGCGCAGCCACCAGCGTCCCTGCCGCTGCAGCCGCATGACGCGCCAGCCCCAGACGATGAGCACGATGCTGAGGATGAACCCGGCCAGGCCGAGGCTTTGCAGCGCGAGGTCGGCCAGGATCGCGCCCGGCCGACCCAGCAGGTTGAGGGCGCGGGAATCGGTGGCGTTGTTGAGCGACGGGTCGGTCCGATGGAAGCTCATCAGCGCGGCCCAATACACGACGCCGAGGGCGATGAGCGCGCAGCCGCCGGCTTCGATCAGTCGCCGTCGCAAGAAATCGCGCGCGCCCGATGGCAGGAGGGTCATACGGCCGATCTGATTCGTGAAGTCGCTCATGCCGGCGCCGCGGCCTGCGCCCTGCCGTCATGGCCGGCGCCGAGCCGGCGCGCCGCAGCGGCGGTCGGGGCAGACAGAACCTGCTGCATTCGGCGCAGGCCCGCAGCCGTGGTTTCCGCATCGTAGACGAGCGCGACGCGGATGTAGCGCTGGCCCGGATTGACGCCGTTCTCGTCGGGTCGGCCCATATAAGCGCCGGGCAGCACGCGGATGCCGGCCTCGGCCCACAGCCGGCGGGCCGCCGCCTCGCCATCGCCGACATCGAGCCACAGAAAGAATCCGCCGGCCGGGCGCGCGAAACCGAATTGCTCGCCCAGGATCTCCGCGGCGGCGTCGAAATTGGCGCGATAGCGTTGGCGTCCCTCCTCGACGTGACCCTCGTCGCGCCAGAGCGCGGTCGAGGCGGCCAGGATCGGATAGGGCACGGCAACGCCGCCGTAGTTGATCAGCTGGGCGTTCCGCTGGATCAGCCGGGCATCGCCGGCGACGAAACCCGAGCGCAGGCCGGGGACGCCCGACCGCTTCGAGAGGGAATGAAACACGATGACGTTGTGGAGGTCGCCGCCCAGCCGTGCGCAGGCCTCCAGGCCGCCGACCGGTGCCGCGCGGTCGTAGACCTCGGCATAGCACTCGTCGAACGCCACCACGAAATCATGGCGCCGCGCCAATTCGATCCAGCGCTGCAGATAGTCGAGGGAAGCGACAGCGCCCTGGGGGTTGGCGGGCGAGCAGATATAGGCCAAGGCCGTGCGCTCCAGAACGCTCGGCGTCAGCCGATCGATATCCGGCAGGAATCCGGTCTCCGCGGCGGCCGGCATGAACACCGGCTCGGCCCCGGCGACGGCGGCCGCGCCGGCATAGACGTGGTAGAACGGGTTGGGGATGAGCACGACCGGACGCTTGCCCCCCGCCCATTCGGGCACGGCCGACAACGCGATCATGAACAGCCCTTCGCGCGATCCCGCCACTGGCAGCAGCTGTTTGTCGGCATCGATCATGCCGGCCGGCAGATGGTAGCGCCGCCGCAGCCAGTCGACGGCGGCGGCGCGGAAATCCGGCGTGCCCTGGGCCAGCGGGTATTTCGACCATTGGGCGGCTTCCCGCACGAGAATCTCGCTCAGCATCGGCGGCGGCGTCATCTGCGGCTCGCCGACGGAGAACAGCAAAGGCTGTCCCGGCCCGCCGGGCGCGACGCCCTGCAGAAGCGAGTTCAGGCGGGTGAACGGATGAAACGTCAGCAGGGATTCCAGCCGATCCGTCGACATCACCACCCCGACTATGCCGGATCACCCGCGGCGGCGGCCCAGGGCGGCCGCGCGGGACAAAACAGAAACGATCCTAACGGGTGAAGAATGCGCATGCAACCATTTGCTGCGTCGAAGGAATCGCTGGTGAATCGGCCGGCGGACATGCGAATCACCCTATCATGGTGCGGAAATCTTCGATCGCTGCAAGCCGCATGAATTCCTCGTCCGCACGGCGTGTCCGATTGGCCCAGGCCGGCGGACAAAGGGTCGCGCGCTCCTGGACATGGCGCCGCACCGGCGGGAAGGTGGACCCATGACGAAGGCGCCGCACGCTCCGCCGGACCTCGTTGCCGATGTCGCAATCGTCGGCGGCGGCATGGTCGGTATGACGCTGGCGGCGGCGCTCGGCAGCGCCGGGCTTGCCGTTGCCATCGTCGATGCCGAAGCGCCGGCGGCAATGACGGCCGCGGCCTTCGACGGCCGCAGTTCGGCGATCGCACTCGGATCGCAGCAAGTCCTCGCCGGCATCGGCGCCTGGGCGGCGATGGCGGCCGAAGCCCAGCCGATCCTCGATATCCGCGTCTCCGACGGCACGGCGACCGGCGCCGTCTCGCGCCTCTTCCTCCACTACGACCACACCGATGTCGCCCCCGCCGGCAGCGGCCGCAAAGACGCGTCGCCCTTCGGCTTCATCGTCGAGAATCGCGTCGTCAGGCGGGCGCTGCTCCGGCGGCTCGCCGAATTGCCGGGCGTGATCCATGCGGCGCCGGCGCGCGTTGCCGCCGTCGACCGGACACCCGCTGCGGCGGTGCTCCATCTCGATGATGGCCGCAGCGTCTCGGCCCCGCTGGCGGTCGCGGCCGATGGCCGCAACTCGCCGGTGCGTGCCGCCGCCGGCATCGCCACCACCGAATGGGCCTACGCCCAGACCGGCATCGTCTGCACGGTGGCGCATGAGAAGCCGCATGGCGGCGTCGCGCACGAGCATTTTCTCCCCGCCGGCCCGTTCGCCATGCTGCCGATGGTCGACGACGACGGCGTCCATCGCTCGTCGATCGTGTGGACGGAGCGGCGCGCGCTGGCGCCGGCCATGATGGCGCTCGACGATAGCGCCTTCGCCGCCGAGATCGAGCGCCGGTTCGGCCCGACGCTCGGTCGCCTGCGTCCCATCGGCGGCCGCTTCGCCTACCCGCTCACGCTCGTCCATGCCGAGCGCTATGTCGATCATCGCCTGGCGCTGCTCGGCGATGCCGCCCATGCGATCCATCCGATCGCCGGCCAGGGGCTCAATCTCGGTTTGCGCGACGTGGCGGCGTTGGCGGAGGCGGTCGTCGATGCCCGGCGGCTCGGGCTCGACATCGGCGATGGGCTCGCGCTCGAGCGCTATCAGCGCTGGCGGCGCTTCGACAATCTCATGCTGATGGCGGTCACCGACGGCATGAACCGGCTGTTCTCGAACGATATCGCGCCGGTGCGCCTGGTTCGCGATCTCGGCCTGGCGGCCGTCAACCGGCTGCCGCCGCTGAAGCGGCTGTTCACGCGCCACGCGATGGGAATGGTCGGCGATCTGCCCCGCCTCATTCGCGGCGAGCGCCTTTAGGCCGAATTGATGATGACTGGCTACACCTGACCCTCGTTGTCATGCCGGCGAAAGCCGGCATCCATAGCCACGGGCCGGCGTCTGTGGATTCCGGCGTTCGCCGGAATGACAATTGAAGTGAAGGCGTGTTTTCGGCAACGGTGGGACTCTGCGAGCTCTCAACGCCGCGCCGGCTCTCGTGACAGGCCGTGGGCGGCGAGCGCTTTCACATAGGCATCCCACAGCTCCTGCTGCCGCTCGCCCAGCTCGTACAGATAGGACCAGGAATAAATACCGGTGTCGTGGAGATCGTCGAACAGGATGCGCACCGCGTAGTTGCCGACCGGCTCCAGGCTGATGATGCCGACCTGCGCGCGTCCCGCCACCAGCTGCTTCTGCTTGGGGCCGTGGCCCTGGACCTCGGCCGAGGGGCTCTCGACCCGCAGCAGCTCGGCCGGAAGCCGGAACGTCACGCCATTGTCGAAGTCGATCTCAAGAATCTTTTCCGCCTGCCGCAGGCGGATCTCCGTCGGCCAATGACGGGTGCCGAGGGGTGTCGGCGGCTCGGCCATGGCTCAGTCCCGGCGCGTCTTCTCGGCGTCGTCGAGCGGCCGCGCCTCGTCGGGGAGCATGATCGGGATGCCGTCGCGGATGGGGAAGGCGAGGCCCGCCTGCCGGCTGATCAGCTCCATGGTCTCGCGATTGAACGTCAGCGGCGCCTTGGTCAGCGGGCAGACCAGGATCTCCAGCAGCTTGGGATCGATCGTCGCGCTCTTCTCGCTCATGGCCGCTCCGCGCTGCCCGCTAGTGCCGCGGGCTTTCGTCCTGGCTGGCAAAGGCGCCCAACTCGAGCAGCGCCGTCATGACGCGGCTGCGCTCGGCCAGATCGGCCGCCTCCAGCAGGGCCTGCTTCTCCTTGGCCTCGAACGGACAGACCATCGCCAGCGAGGTGACGAGCTTGTCGTCGGGGATGTCGACGATCGCGGCCGGATCGATGCTGATCTTCTGATAGGCGAAATAGGCCTGCAGCGCCTTCAGCAGGCGCTGGCGGTCGACGTCGGCCGTTGCCGCGGTATCCATGTCCGTGCGGAAGCGCTCGAAATCGGGGACGATGCGGCGGTAGCCGCCGACGGTCGGCAACTCCTTTCGTATGGCGAAGCGGCAGACGCCGGTGAGCGTGATGAGATAGCGGCCATCGTCGGTCTCGCTGTAGGCGGTGATGCGGCCGGCGCAGCCGATCGGATAGAGTTCGGCCGTGTGGCTGATCAGTCCCTCGGTCTCGGAATCCTGCCGCAGCGGTTGGATCATGCCGATGAGGCGATCGCTCGCCAGGGCATCGCGGGTCATCGCGAGATAGCGCGGCTCGAAGATCTGCAGCGGCAGTTTTCCGCCCGGCAGCAGCAGCACGCCCGGCAGAGGAAAGACCGGCAGGGTCGCCGGCAGGGTGTCGAAGGACGGTCCGAAGGAGCCGATGGTCATGCAAACAGCAGCGACGACAACCGTCGCCGGGCCGAGACCGTCAGCGGATCGGTCGGGCCCAGCGCCTCGAACAGCTTCACCAGCTGCTTGCGGGCCGCCTCCTCGTTCCAACGCCGGTCGCGCCGGATGATCTCCAGCAACTCCTCGATCGCCTGATCGCGCTGGCCGCCGCCGTAGAGCGCTATCGCCAGGTCGAGGCGGGCCTGATGGTCGTTCGGATTCTGCTCCAGGCGATGGCGGAGTTCGCCGGTCTGGCTCGCGCTCTGCTTCGACTGCTCGGCCAGTTCCAGCGCCGTGCGGGCGGCGGCAATCGCGGCGTTGGTGGCCAGCTCTCCGGTGGCGCGCTCCAGGACCTTCTTGGCTTCCGCGAAGTTGCCGGCGCCGATATGGCACTTGGCGAGTCCGGCAATGGCCGCCGCGTTCTTCGGATCGTGCGCCATGACCTGCGCGAAGATCGCGCTCGCCGTGCCCGCATCGTCGCGGGCGAGCGCCTCTTCGGCCTGTTCGAGGGCCTGTTCCACGGGCGATGGTCCCACCTGCCCGCCCGCCGATTGGATGAGCCGCTGCACGAACGACTTCACCTGGCTCTCGGGCTGGGCGCCGGCAAAGCCGTTCACCGGCCGTCCCTTGACGAACGCGAACACTGCCGGAATCGACTGCACCCGCATCTGCGAGGCCAGTTCCTGGTTCTCGTCGGTGTTGATCTTGACCAGCCGGACGGCGCCGCGCGCCTCGCGCACGACCTTCTCCAACGTCGGGGTCAGCTGCTTGCAGGGTCCGCACCAGGGGGCCCAGAAATCGACGATGACCGGCGCGTCGTGCGAGGCGTCGATGACGTCCGCGACGAAGTTCTCGGTATTGCTCTCCTTGATGACGACGGGGCCGGCGGTTGCTGCCGCCCCGCCCATGCCGATCAATTGCTCCATATCACGCTCATCTCTATCTCTTCGCCCTTGGGCCTCATAGATGGCGTACCGGACTGGCGAAGGCAACCCTCGGCCGGCGGCTCAGACCGCGCCATTCCCGAGATCGAGAATCATCGGCTGGTGGCCGCTGCTCTCGATGAACGCCAGCAGGTCTTGCGGGGCGATCGCCGTCGTCATGTCGTTGGCGAGCGGGTGGCAGTTCACCGGGTCCTGTTCCAGCACCGCCTTGTCGATGGCCACCTTGACCTGGCCCTCGCGATCGTTGATGAGGGCGAAGGGGGTGACCGCGCCGGGCACCACGCCGAGGTAGCTCATCAGCCGTTCCGGGCTGCCGAACGACAGCCGCCCCGCGCCCAGCCGTTCGCCCAGCGCCTTCAGGTCGATGGGCCGGCTTTCCTCGGCCACGACCAGCCACATCTCGCCCTTTTTGTTTCGCAGGAACAGGTTCTTGATATGGGCGCCCGGGAGATCGCCGCGCAGCGCCCTGGCCTCCTCGACCGTGAACACCGGCGGGTGCTGGACCGTCCGGGTGCGGAGGCCCAGTCCTTCCAGATGGGCGAACAGCTGATCGGGGCTGGTCGGGATTGTCGTCGTCATGGCGCTAACCATTAACGCGGGTTGCCGCCCGCCTCAACGGCGAAAGACCCGCAGCAGCCTTGCAAATAACGGCCCGATCCGTATGATGACGCCGCCGCCGATCCCTTGGATCGGCGGCGGACTATGAGCGCGGGCGTAGCTCAGGGGTAGAGCACAACCTTGCCAAGGTTGGGGTCGAGAGTTCGAATCTCTTCGCCCGCTCCAAATTTCTTCAAGAAGTTCGAGCAGATAAGGGCGGCCCTCGGGGCCGCTTTTGTTTGGGTGGGCAGCGGCTTACTCTATCCCGGTATCGCTTGTCCGGATTCGGCGTCAAAGAGATGGACGTGCTCGAGCATCGGGCTTAGCCACAGGTCCATGCCCGGTTTCAAGATCAGGCGCTCGGCCGTGGTCGAACAGATCTCTATCCCGCAAAGCTCCGCATAGATGTGTATTTCGGGGCCCGTCGGCTCCACGGTGGCGATCTTGACCGGGACGGCGCCGCCATTCTGCGCCGGCCGCAAATGTTCGGGTCGAACGCCGTAGGCCACCTTCTGGCCGGGTCGTACGGCGGACCCCGGTGGAAGCGGCAAGGCGGTCGCGCCGATCCTCAACACGGGATTCCCGTTCTCGGCGGCGACGTCGCCCCGGATTATGTTCATCGTCGGCGAGCCGATGAATTCGGCGACGAAGAGATTCGCCGGACGGTCATAGACCTTGAGCGGGTCGCCGACCTGCTCGATATGTCCGTCGCGCAGGATGACGATCACGTCGGCCATCGTCATCGCTTCGAACTGGTCGTGCGTGACGTACACCGTGGTGGTCGACAGTCTCTGATGCAGTTCCTTGATCTCGGTGCGCATCTGCGAGCGCAGCTTGGCGTCGAGATTCGACAGGGGTTCATCGAACAGAAAGACGGCGGGGTCGCGGACGATCGCACGGCCCATGGCAACCCGCTGGCGCTGCCCGCCCGAAAGGTGGCGCGGCAAGCGGTCGAGATAGGGGGTCAGATTGAGGATCGACGCGGCCCACGCGACCTTCCTGGCGATCTCGTCCTTCGATACCTTTTTCAGTTGCATGGAAAAGGCCATGTTGTCGAACACCGTCATGTGCGCGTAGAGCGCATAGTTCTGAAAGACCATCGCGATGTTCCGATCCTTCGGCGGCAGGTCGTTGACGACCTGCCCGCTGATCACGATCTCGCCGGAGGTGATCGATTCGAGTCCGGCGATCATGCGCAGCAGGGTCGACTTGCCGCACCCGGAGGGGCCGAGGAGCACGACAAAGGCGCCGTCGGCGATCTCCAGATCGAGGCCATGGATCACTTCGAGATCGCCGTAGTTCTTCTTTATGTTTCTCAGCGTAACGGAAGCCATTCCGAGCTAACCCTCCCCGCCCAGTGCGGCGCCGACAGTGTCCCACGATCCGGACAAGGTCCAGCCGGCAATCTCGGCGAATCCGCGCGAGACGGCAACAGATGACGGGAGCGGCCGCGTCATCCGCGCTCCGCGAATGCGGCCAGGCGCGCATTCCAGGCCGAGAGCGTCGGCCAGAGGTCGGCGTGGATCGCGCGGAGTTCGGCATAGCGCGCGCTGCGCTTCGGCTCGGGCTCGAAGCTGCGGACCGGCCGGCCCGCCATCGCCGCGACGGCCTGCGCGATGGTCCCATACCAGCCGCCGCCCTTCGCGGCGGCGATCGCGGCGCCGAGCGACGAGGCCTCCACCGTGGTGGAGCGCTGCACCGGGCGTCCGGTCGCGTCGGCGAGGATCTGGGCCCAGAGATCGGATGCGGCGCCGCCACCGATGGCAACGTAGCGGTCGATCGGCACCCCGGTCGCCGCGATCGCGCCATCGGTGCTGGTGGCCTGCTCCAGGGCGATCCCTTCCAGCAAGGCCCGATAGATGTCGCCGCGCCGGGTCGATCCCGACAGCCCGGCGATGACGCCGCGCGCGGCGCTGTCCCAGTGCGGGTTCATGCAGCCCTGCCAATAGGGGATCATGACCACGCCCCCGGCCCCGATCGGGCTGGCGGCCGCTTCCGCTTCCAGCATCGCGAGGGCGTTTCGCCGTTCCGCAGGGTCGACCAGGAGCATCTCGCGCGCCAGCCAATCGACCAGGAACGTGCCGGAGCGCACGCAGGTCTCGAAGATATAGCCGGCGTCGGCGATGGCGATTTCCGTACGGAAGGCGCGATCATAGGCATAGTCGATGCCGAAGCTGCCCGACACCACCGCCGTACCGAGATTGACATAGGCTTGGCCGGGCGCGCCGGCGCCGACGCCGGCGCCGGTCCCCGCGCACTGGCCGTCGCCGCCGGCGGCGATCACCGGCGTGCCCGGCGCCAGGCCGGTAGCGGCGGCGGCCGGCGTCGTCACCTCGCCCATCGGCGTACCCGGCGGCACGAGCCGCGGCATCAACGCCGGATCGACGCCGGCCGCCCGCAGGATCTCGTCCGACCAGACGCGATGGCGCATGTCGAGCGCCCCCGTGGGATCGGCCGAGGCCGTCGAGGTGACCCATTCGCCGGTGAGGCGAAAGGACAGGTAGGCGTGTACCTCGGCAATCCGCTCGGCCCGCGCAAAGATCGCGGGCTCGGTTTCCGCCAGCCAGATCATGCGGTACAGACAGGGGATCACGTCGACGGGCTTGCCGGAGATGGCGTGAATGCGCTCGGCACCGAAGGTGTCGCCGAACCGCTTCTGCTGAGGGCGCGCCCGCTCGTCCAGCCACACCATGCCCGGGCGCAGGGCCGTGCCGTCTTGCGTGAAGATGCCGAAGGTTTCGCGCTGGTTGGAAATGCCGATCGCCGCGACGCGCGCCGCCTCGACCTGCGCCGTCAACTGCCGGAGCGCCTGCGCCGTCGACGCCCACCAGTCCGCGGGGTCCTGCTCGAAATGGCCCGGCAACGGATTGGTCATCGCGACCGGCGCCCGCCCTTCGCCGACCGCCCGGCCGTCCCTGTCCCAGGCAATTGCCTTGGTGGCGGTTGTCGAGGAATCGATCCCGATGACGAGGTCTGGCATCACCACTGCCGATCATAAAACAAACGGAGGCGGCTGGCGCCGCCTCCGCGTCAGTCGCTGCCGTTCTCTCAGAGCAAGCCGGCTTCCTTGACCTTGGCGTCGACCAGGCCGGCGACGGCGTCCATGCATTTCTTGGCGCTGCCGCCGTAGTCCTGGCCGGTCAGCAACTTGCCCAGTTCGGTCGGGATTTCGTTGGTGGAGAGACCGGCCCAGATCGGCATGTCGGGCTCGGAAGCCATGACATTGTCGATCGTCCACTTGACGGTCTCGAGATGGCGGGTCGTCCCGGCTTCGACCTTCGCCTTCGCCTTGACGCGTGGATCGGCGAACGATGATTCGCGCATCGGGGCGAAGCCGCCGGCCAGCGTGCACTGGGTCATGATTTCCTTCGAGCAGGCCCACTGCATGAAGATCCATGCCGCTTCCTGGTTCTTGGAATAGGCCGACAGGCTCATCACCGAACCGCCCTGGTGCCCGAGATTGGGAAGCTCGCCGAACCCGGCATCCGCGGCGGTCCGCAGGGCCGGGTCCGCCAGCAACGGCTTCGCCGGCTCCCACAGGCCGCGGACCTTCGAATCGTCGGCGTCGAGACCCGGGAAGAACTCGTCCCAGCTCTGCACCAGCGCGACCTGGCCTGAGTGCATCATTTCGAACTGGCCGTCCCATGTCGACGCCGTCGAATTCGGCGGCGCGACCGCCAGCATGTCCTGGTACCACTCGAGGCCCTTGACGCCCTGCTCGTCGTTGCCGGCGAACCTCTTGTCCTTGCCGAAGATCGAGCCGCCGTGACCCCAGACGGCCTGGGTCCAGTCGCACTCCAGCGAGTAGTGGCCGGACTTGGCCTGCAGGCCCGTGCCGAAGATGCCGTTGCCCTTCTCGGCCACGGCGATCGCCTTGGCGGCGGCGGCGAATTCCGGATAGGTCGTCGGCACCTTTATGCTGTGCTTGTCCAGCAGATCCTTGCGGTACATCAGGATGAAGATCGGGATATCGAAGGGAATGCCGACCATCTTGCCGTCGTAGAGGGCGAGACCCTCGACCAGCGGCTTGGAGAAATCGTCCCAGTCGAAGCCGGGCATCGCCAGGTCGGCCTTGGTCTTGTACTGCTCCACCGGATCGATGCAATCCTGGGCGAACGTCGCCACCCAGGACTGGTCGAGATAGTAGAGGTCGTAGGTGCCGAGCTGGCCCTGGACATCCTGAGTCGCCTTGGCGAGGACCTGCTCGAGCGGGACGATTTCGACCTCCACCTCGATGCCGGTGAGCTCGGTGAACTGCTGCTTGATCTGGTTCAAGACGACGCTCGGCGGCGTGGCCTCGCTGGTATAGCGGATCTTGGCGCCCTTGTACTTGCCGCCGACCTCCTTCAGGAACTTGACGACGTCGTCCGGCATCTCCGCCCGCGCGGCCTCGCCGATCAGGCCCGTGCCTCGGAAGGGACGCGGATTGCCGAGCAGGCCGAGCGAGAAGGCGGAAAATCCTACGCCGGCGACCCCCATCCGGCGCAGAAACTCGCGCTTCGAGATGCGGCGCTTGGCGTAGGCGCCCGCCGTGTCGACGATGAAGGTCTGTTTGTCGTATTTCTTAAAGCTCATTGCGCTCCTCCGTTTGTTGGCAAGTTTCGGGCTCGTTTACGCTTCCTACTCCTTGAGCGATCCAAGGGTCAGGCCGCGAACCAGTTGCTTTTGCACCAGCAGGATGAAGATGAAGCTCGGCACGACGGCCGACGTGCCGAGCGCCGAAATGAATCCCCACTCCGATCCGGTGGATGTCACAAAGGTCGATATCTTGACCGGCAGCGTGCGGATCGAATTCGTGAGAAAGAGGGAGAGCAGGAATTCGGTCCACGCGAAGATGAAGCAGAGCACCGCTGTCGCCGCGACGCCGCCGGTCACCAACGGCAGCACGACCTTGCGGAAGATCTGGAATCGGGTGGCGCCGTCGATCATGGCGGCCTCGTCGACCTCGACCGGCACGTCGTCGAAGAAGGATTTCATCAGCAGCACGGCGACCGGCAGGTTGATGAGGGTATCGATGAGCACCAGGCCGAGGCGCGTATCGCGCAGGCCGAGATAGTGGAACATGAACACGACCGGCACGATGATGGCGATCGGCGGCATGAATCGCTGCGACAGGATCCAGTTGAGATAGGCCTGCTGGCCCCGGAAGCGTATGCGCGATAGCGCATAGGCCGCGATGATGCTTATCGCGATCGTCAGGATCGTCGAGCCGACGGCGACGATGATGGAATCGATGATCGTCTGGTGCGAATCGTAGGAACTGACGCCGCCGACGCCGAAGGTGTCGCCCGAATCGATGGCGAGCTCGGCGCGCGATTTGCCGAGCAGGGTGACCGCATAGTTGATCAGCGTCGGCGCGAAATCGAAGAACACGACCCTGTCCTTGTCGAAAATGGCCGAGGTCGGCTTGAACGACGTGAGCGCCCACCAGAAGAGCGGGAACATGAACAGCGCGACCACGACGACGGCGGCGATGTCGCGCGACGTCCGCTTCACGAGGGGCGACGCCATCAGAACTTCACCTTGAACAGCTTGATGAAGAGACTGGACGTCACGATCACCAGGATGAGCGTGAGCAAGGCGATCGTCGACGCGTAGGGAAAGTCGGCGTTCTTGAAGTAGATCGTGCCGGCATAGGCGGTCAATGTCTCGGTCGCGGTGCCCGGGCCGCCTTCCGTCATCACTTTGATGTAGTCATAGACGCGGAACAGGTCGACGCCGCGGATCAGCACCGCGATGGCGATGATCTTCGAGAGCATCGGCAACGTCAGCTTGAAGAACGTCTGGACGGCCGTCGCGCCGTCGATGGCGGCCGCCTCGTAGGGCTCCTTCGGCAGGGCCCGCAGGCCGGCCATCATGATGAGCACCATGAACGGGGTCCATTGCCAGACGTCCGCGAGCAGAATGCCGAACAATGCCGAGCTTGCCGTCGCGAGGATCGGGTGCTCGGGCGACCACAGGCCGGTGGCGTAGAGGCTGCGGCTCAGGACGCCGAAGGAGCCGTCCAGCATCAAAAGAAACATCATGCCGGTGACGGCCGGCGGCACGACCAGGGGCAGCGTCATGAGCGCGCGCAGGAACCCATACCCCTTGCGATCGGAATCGAGCAGCAGCGCAATCAGCAAGCCGAGCACCAGTTCGATCGCGAGCGCAACCATGGTGTAGAGGAAGGTGTGCCCGATCGCGCCCCACACGCGTTCGTCCGCGAAGACCTTGGTCCAGTTCCAGGCCGGATCGAAAAGGCTGACGCGCGTCACGGGATTGCGCTTGTGCAGCGACAGCCACACGGCATAGAGCAATGGGTAGATGCCGAACACCAGCAGCACGGCCGTGATCGGGAACAGCCACGGAAACGGGTGCTCCGATCGCAGGAACCGCGGCAGGACGAAGCCGCGCGACGCTCCCGATACGGCCGCCGCCTGGCTCATGCCGCGGCCCTCCATCGAGTTGCGTCGGTAGCGGCGACGAGCGCCCTGACCATGTCGACTTACCTCCCGTCGTCTATTCTCACTCAGGGCTCTGCGGCCCTTTCACTGAGTCCGGGATCGTCGCGTCCGCGCGACGATCCGATCGTTCAAGCCGGCGCGACCAGCGCCAGTGCCGTGGCTTCGTCGGTAACGAGAATCGTGGCGTAGCCGCCGCGCAGCATCGCCTGGATCGCGGGGATCTTCCCCGGCCCGCCGGCGACGCAGATGCGCTCCGGGATCCTGGCGATCTCGCTGAGTGTCAGGCCGATCATCTGATCGTCGAGCGGGCCGAGCACCGGATGGCCATCGCAGTCGAGAAAACGTCCGGCCATCACGCCGATGGCGCCGCCATCCGCATAGGGCCGGATCTTCTCGGCCGTCATGTATCCGCTGCGCAATGCCATGCTGGCGCTGCCAAGCCCGGCCACGCCGAAGAGGATCTTGTTGCAGGAGCGAATGACCTTGAACTGCTCGACCAGCGCCGGCTCCTGCATGAACAGCTGCTTGATCTCCGGCCGCGAGACGATGCCCGGCGCATGCAGGTTGACGCAGCGCGCGCCGATCCGGTAGGCGATGTTGGAGGTGCAGAGTTCGGGCGAGAATTCGGCGGTTCCGATCGCGCTCCCGGCGATCTGCACGACCGATACGCCGGGCAGCCTGACTTCCGGCAGGGCGGCCGACAGCGCCAGGACCGTTCGCCCCCAGGACACGCCGAGGACGTCATTCGGCTGCAGGATCTCCAGGAGCAGACGGGCGCCGGCCCGTCCAATGCGCTCATGATCGGGCGAGCGACCGCCGTCGTCGGGAATGACAACGCAGCTCGTAAGCCCGTAATGCCGGCGGATGTCGCGGGAGATGCGGACGGACTGCAGGGACTGCGAAGCGACCGCAATCGTCACGATGTTCCGGTCCCGCGCCTCCTGCAGGTAGTTCACTACCGAAGGCCGGGACACGCCGAGGCGGTCCGCTACTTCCTCCTGAGTCATGCGCTCCTCGTAGTAGAGCCAGGCGGCCCACGCGATGGGATCGCCGACGAACTCGGGCGGCGTAGACAACGCGCTCCGCTTGACGCGCGATTGAGGTGATTTCCGATCCTGGGTTCGAACCATTCTCCGAACGCTCCATCACACGCATCACATAAATGTCACTACGTATTGACATTTGTCAAGCGCACTGGAAATCTCCCGCCATCGGAGTCCGCTGGCGTTTCCAGGCTCGCCGTTTGGTCTTTTTGAGCCGACGCGGTGCACCCGATCGGTTGTGTGAGCGAATCGTCAGAATTCCCCTTTTTGCTCGTGGAGCATGTGCGGATGGGACGCTGGACTTCGCTGATCGACGACATGGTCGCGGGTCGCTGGATAAACCCGGAAACGGGACAGCCCGGCCGGGTTCCCTACGAGGCGGTCGCGATCGAGGAACGCCTGGACGGCACCGAGGCGGATCTGGTGGCCGGACTCGGGTTCCGCGCGCGACTGGCCGTGGTGTCGGACCAGAACACCCATGACGTCATGGGCCGCCGTGTCGCCGCCGCGCTGAATGCGGTCGCGACCGTCGAGACGATCGTCCTCGAGCAGCCGCATGCCGACGAGGCCAATGTCGCCGTGCTGCGCGATCGCGCGCGTCACGCCGATGCCCTCGTGGCGGTCGGGTCGGGCACGATCAACGACCTCTGCAAGTATGTGACCGCCACCGATGGCCGCGCCTATTGCGTGTTCGGGACGGCGCCGTCGATGAACGGCTACACCTCGACGACGGCGTCGATCACGCTGGCAAACGGCCTCAAGGTTTCGAAGCGGGCCCATGCGCCCAAGGGCGTCTTCATCGATCTCGCCGTCAATGCCGCCGCGCCGACCTACCTCATCGCGGCCGGATTCGGCGATTGTCTGGTGCGGTCGGTGGCCCAGGTCGACTGGTGGCTCTCCAAGCGGCTGCTTGATACCTACTATACCGACCTGCCGTTTCGGATCGAACTCCCGGACGAGGCGGAACTCATGGCTCGCGCCGGGGATCTTGCCCGCGGCGACATCGAGGCCGTCGGCTATCTCCACCGCGTCCTGACGCTGTGCGGCTTCGGGGTGAGCTTCACCGGCATGACGAACCATGGCTCCATGGGCGAGCACCAGATCTCTCACTATATAGACTGCTTTGCCGGCGACCGGCATCCCGGCACGGTGCACGGCCAGCAGGTCGGCGTCGCCGCCCTCACCATGGCCCGGCTGCAGGCGAAAATACTGGATCGCGACACGCCGCCTGTCGTCGCCGCTACAAGCGTCGACGAGGCCGACATGCGCCGGCGCTACGGCGACGAGGTCTTCGCGATCTGCCGCGCCGAGCTCGATCACAAGGCTGTGGACGCGGCGGGCGCCGGGCGGCTCAATGCGAAGCTCGCGTCGATCTGGCCGCAGCTGCGCTCCGAACTGAAGGCCCTCACCATCCCCGTCGAGACGATGCGCAGCACGCTGGCCAGCGCCGGCGGCCCGACCACTGCCGTCGAGCTCGGTCTCGATGTCGGCTTCTACCGCGAGGCGGTGCGCCACGCCCGTGAAATTCGCCGGCGCTATTCGGCGCTCGACCTCGCCGCCGACGTCGGGTGCCTGGACGATTTTGCGACGGGAGAAAGCTGAGCTTCGCCCCCGCGTCGCTGCCCCGATCGTCGCATCCGGCGTTATTCATGATTGTTACGGCCGGGATGCTGCCGGCATTGCTGCGGCAACGGCTTTGCCGGCGGCCCGTCGAAGCGATCCGCGCCCTTAACCAATCCGCCGGCGACGAATGAGCGCAACAGGAGGAGAACGGCGGGCTTTTCGGGGTATTTTAAGAGAGACTTTACACACAGCACCTATCCTGACCATGCGAGATTTCCGCCGGGAGCGGGAATGGAGGATGGTGCATGAGTTCGATCCCGTACCGCATCCTGATTGCGGACGATGAGCCGAGTATTCTGAATGCCTACAGCAGCGTCCTGCTCGCCAACGGCCAGCTGAAGCAGTCGGACGCGGGGCTCGACGATCTGGAAGCCGAGTTGTTCGGCGACAAGCACCAGCAGTCGGACCAGACCTACGAGCTCGAGCTGTGCCAGCAGGGACAGCAGGCCATCAGCGCGGTCAAGCGCGCGGCGGCCGACGGGCGTCCCTTCTCGGTCGCGTTCCTCGACGTGCGCATGCCCCCGGGCATGAACGGCGTCGACACGGCCAAGGAGATTCGCACCATCGATCCCGGCCTCAACATCGTCTTCGTCACCGGCTACTCCGATACCGATCCGCGCGACATGGCGAAGATCGTGCCGCCGACCGAGCGGCTGTTCTACGTCGCCAAGCCGTTCCAGCCGCTCGAGTTGCAGCAGTTCGCCTCGGCGCTGTCGAACAAATGGCGGGCCGAGCAGGACCTCGTCGTCGCCCACGAATTGCTGAAGGCCCAATATGCCGAGCTGGAGGTCGCCAACGTCGAGCTGGCCGCGGCCAAGCACCGGGCCGAGGCGGCGAGCCGCATGAAGACCGAATTCCTGGCCAATGTGAGCCACGAATTGCGCACGCCGCTGAACTCCATCATCGGCTTCAGCGAGATGATCGATCACGAGGCCCACGGCCCCATCGGCAACGAGCGCTACCGCAGCTACATCCTCGACATTCACTCGAGCGGCCAGCACCTGCTCGGGGTGGTCAACGACATCCTCGACATCTCCAAGATCGAGGTCGGCGAGTTCGAGCTGCAGGAAGACGAGATCGATATCGGCGACATCATCGAGTCGACCGTTCGCGTGGTGCATGAGCGGGCGGCACGTGCCGGCCTCAGCCTCACCTCCGATATCACGCCGTCGCTGCCGCAGCTGCGCGGCGATGCCCGCCGGGTGCGGCAGATCCTGCTCAACCTGCTGTCGAATTCCGTGAAGTTCACGTCCTCCGGCGGCGCCGTTTCCGTGCAGGCCGGGCGCAACGACGAGGGCGGCCTGACGGTCTCCGTCTCCGACACCGGCATCGGCATCGCGCCCGAGGACATGGACAAGGCGATGATGCCGTTCGGCCAGGTCGACGGCCGCCTCAACCGCAAGTACGAAGGCACCGGGCTCGGGCTCCCATTGGCGAAGTCGCTGACGGAGCTGCATGACGGCCGCCTCACCATCAAGAGCGCCGTCGGCAAGGGGACGACCGTCACGCTCGCCTTCCCCGCCCGCCGCACCTTCGCCGCGTGATCGGCGCCGCGCTACCGAAGCGGCTCCGAGGCCCGGATCGCAGAGCGAACCGCTAGTCGCGCGAAGGCGTTGGGGGGAACGCGCCATGAGCACGATGCCAGTCAAGATCAGCATGACGGCCCTGCTGCGGCTGAAGGCGTTCGTCGCGTCCGCCCTGTCGTTCGGGTCGGTCCGCTGGCGGCTCCTGGCCGTGCTGTTCACCGTCAGCCTGGTCGCCTACGGGTTCCTGCTCTATGGACAGTATCGCGACCAATACGACAGGATCCTGAGCTCGGCGCAATCCTCCAACCGCCTGCTCACGGAGGTGATGACGCGCCGCATCGAGACCGCGGTCCAGAAGCTCGATACCCTCGAGATCAACCGGACCCTGCTCGACATGATCAAGGCCACCGAGATCGCCTCGAGCCATTGGGCCGCCCCCAAGCAGGGCCAGACCCCGACCGTGGCGGCCGGCGACCTCTCGGCCGCGCTCATCGCGTTCGGCGTCATCCGGCCGGACGGCACCATCCTCAAGGCCTATCACTCCGCGCTGCGGCTCGATCTCTCCGAACAGGTGCTCGCCGACCTGGCGCAGGAAGTGGTGAAGACGGGCGCCACCGTCGATCGCATCTGGTCGAACGCGCATGTCATCGCCTTGCCCGTGCGCGGCGAGGGCTCCACCGGCGCGCCGATCGCCGTGGTGGCGGTGGCCTGGGACCTGTCGCATCACTTCGCCGCCGCCGGCCAGGCCATCAGGGAAGACGCCGTCAAGGGCGCCCTGGCGACGATCGTCGTGCTGCTCGTCCTCCTCTATGTCGTTCACCGCATCGTCACCCAGCCGATCATGGCGCTGACGCGGCATGTCGCCCAGCTCAGCATGTCCGGCGACCTCGAGCTGATCGACGATGCCCTGGCGCAGCGGCGCGACGAAATCGGCGTGCTCGCCAGCGAGTTCAACAAGATGGTCGAGGCGCTCGCCGATTCGCGCCAGAAGCTGCAAAACCAGTCCTACGTCCACGGCATGGCCGAGATGGCGTCGGGCGTGCTGCACAACATCAGGAACGCCCTGAACCCGATCTCCGTCGGCATCTGGAAGCTGGAGGAAAGCGCGCGCGGCACCTCGCTCGGACGCATCGAGACGGCGCTGGCGGAGCTGGCGAACGAGGCGACGCCGCTCGAGCGGCGGCAGAAACTGGTGGGCTATACGCGCGCCGCCGTCGAGAAGCTGGTCGCCCAGCAGCACGCCCTGGCGGACGAGATTCATGAGCTCGGCCAGCACAGCCGCCATATCGAGCAGATCCTGCAGGATGTCGACCTCTCCGGTCGCCGCCGCCGCAAGCCGGAGGCGATCAATCTCGACAAGCTGGCCGAAGAATGCGCGGCCATGATCCCCGGCCGCGCGGAATCGCCGATCACGGTGGAAATCGATCCGGCCCTGGCCCGGCTGCCGGCCGCCCTCGGCAATCGCATCACGCTGACGCAGGTCATCGGCAATCTCATGGTCAACGCCGCCGAATCGATCCGCATGGGCGGCATTTCCAACGGCAGGATCGCCGTCACCGGCTACCGCGAAGCGGTCGACGGCAAGGACATGCTGCACCTGGAAGTGCGCGACAACGGTGGTGGCATCGCGCCGGACGCCATGGCCTCGCTGTTCCAGCGCGGCTTCAGCACCAAGCAGGAAAAGAAGGGCGGCATCGGCCTGCACTGGTGCGCCAACAGCGTCATCGCCATGAACGGCAAGATCCACGCCACCAGCGACGGCGCCGGCTTGGGCGCCACGTTCCACCTGCTGCTCCCGGCCGCTCCCCAACGTGCCGAAGGCCGCACCCAGGCGGCTTAGCGAGCACCGAGTCGCACACCCTCACCCCCACCCTCTCCCGCTTCGCGGTAGAGGGGGCTAACGAGATTGTGCGCTGCGATGGTGTCCCCTCTACCGCGAAGCGGGAGAGGGTTAGGGTGAGGGCCTGTGGCTCGATGTAAGACTGTCGGCACACCCCCATCGACGTTTGTTTTGTCACGCAGATGCTGTAGTTTCGCCGCAAATCTCCCGGGGGAGGCGCGGCCATGGCGTCCAAGGCGGCCCAGCACAAGTCGGAACTGATCGAGCGCGTGAAGGCGCTGGCGGCGGCGCGGCTGCCGGCGGAGCGGGCGACCGCCCTGTCGGCGTTCGTCGCCCAGTTCTACGCCAACGTGGCCATCGACGATCTCGCCAGCGAATCGCCGGACAATCTCTATGCCGCCGCCCTCTCGCTGTGGACCTTTGCCGGCCAGCGCGCCGCCGGCACGGCGAAAGTGCGCGTCTACAACCCGCGTCTCGACGAGCAGGGCTGGCACAGCTCCCACACCGTCGTCGAGGTGGTCAATGACGACATGCCTTTCCTCGTGGACTCGCTGACCTCCGCCCTCAATCAGCGCGATCTCACGGTCTATCTCGTCATCCACCCCATCGTGCGCGTCCTGCGCGATCGCACCGGCAATCGCGCGGTTGCGGGCAAGGGCGAGGAAGTCGCCGAGTCCCAGATGCAGATCCGCATCAACGAGCAGACGGCGCCCGATCGCCTGGCCGAGATCAAGTACCTGCTCGAGCAGGTGCTGGCCGACGTCCGCGCGGCGACCTCCGACTGGCGGTCGATGCGCGCCCGCGCCGAGGAAATCCTCGCCGCGCTGGATACGGCGCCGGCCGCCCTGCCGGCCGATGAGGTGGCGGAGGCGAAGGCCTTCCTCAAATGGCTGAACGACGATCACTTCACCTATCTCGGCTACCGCGAATATGATTTCCTCGGCGACGATGACGCCGCCACCATCTCGATCCCGCCAAAGACCGGCCTAGGCATCCTGCGCGACGAGCAGTATTCGGTGTTCGACGGCCTGCGCAATTTCGAGCAACTGCCGCCGGACGTGCGACAGTTCCTGCGCCAGCCGCGCGTGCTCATGATCACCAAGGCCAATCGCCGCTCGACCGTGCATCGGCCGGTGCACATGGACACCATCAGCGTGAAGAAGTTCGATGCCGCCGGCAACGCCGTGGGCGAGCAGCTCTTCGTCGGCCTGCTCACCTCCGGCGCCTACAGCCAGAATTCGCGCGAGATTCCGCTGCTCCGCCTGAAAGTCGCCAACTGCCTGGCGCGCGCCGGCTTCGCGCCCGCCAGCCATGACGGCAAGGCCCTGGTCCACATCCTCGAGACCTATCCGCGCGACGAGCTGTTCCAGATCTCCGAGAACGAGCTCTACGATACCGCCCTCGGCATCCTGCATCTGCAGGAGCGCCAGCGCATCGCCCTCTTCACCCGCCGCGATCCGTTCGAGCGCTTCGTCTCCTGCCTCGTCTACCTCCCGCGCGACCGCTACAACACCGAGCTCAGGCTGCGCATCCAGGACATCCTGGCGCGCGCCTACGACGGCACGGTCTCCGCCTACTACACGCACATGAGCGACGCTGCGCTCGGCCGCCTGCAGGTCATCATCGCGACCAAGCGCGGCGCCATCCCCGATGTGGATCCTGAGGACATCGAAGGGCGGCTGGTCGAGGCCGGCCGCTCCTGGGCCGATCAGATGCAGGACGCCCTCGTCGAGGCCAAGGGCGAGGAGAAGGGCTTCGCGCTGCTCCGCCGCTACGCCGAGGCGTTTCCCATGGCCTATCGCGAGCGGTTCACCGCGCAACTCTCGGTCGCCGACATCGACAAGGTCGAGGAGGCGCTGAGCGGCGCGGGCATCGCGATGAATCTCTACCGGCCGCTGGAGTCGGCGCCGTCCGAGCTGAAGCTGAAGCTTTACAGCGCCGGCGCCCAGCTGCCGCTCTCCGACGTCCTGCCGATGCTCGAGCATATGGGATTCAAGGTCATCAGCGAATCCCCCTACACGGTGCAGCCGCGCGGGTCCGAACGCGCGGTGTGGATCCATGACTTCGGGATGATCACCGCCGATGGCCGCGAGATCGAGCTCGGCAGTGTGCGCGACATATTCCATGAGGCGCTGGCGCGCGTGTGGGCCGGCGAGATGGAGGACGACGGCTTCAACCGCCTGGTTCTCGGCGCCGGGCTCGACTGGCGCGAGGTCACCATCCTGCGGGCCTACTGCAAATATCTGCGCCAGGCCGCGATCCCCTTCAGCCAGGCCTATATGGAGGCCACGCTCGCCGGCAACACAGCGATCGCCGCCCTGCTGGTGAAGCTGTTCCGCACGCTGTTCGATCCCGCCTCGGGCGCCAACGTCGAGAGTCGCGTGAAGGCCATCGTGACGGAGATCGAGAAGGCCCTCGACGGCGTCTCCAACCTCGACGAGGACCGCATCCTCCGCCGCTTCCTCAACGTCATCCTGGCAACCCAGCGGACCAACTTCTTCAAGGGCGCCAAGGCCGGCCAGATCAAGCCGTACCTCTCGTTCAAGCTCGATTCACGCGTCGTCGACGAACTGCCGCTGCCGCGCCCGCTGTTCGAGATCTCCGTCTACAGCCCGCGCGTGGAGGCCATCCATCTGCGCGGCGGCAAGGTGGCGCGCGGCGGCATCCGCTGGTCCGACCGGCGCGAGGATTTCCGCACGGAAGTGCTGGGCCTCATGAAGACCCAGGTGGTGAAGAACTCCGTCATCGTTCCCACCGGCTCCAAGGGCGGCTTCGTCGTGAAGCGCCCGCCCGCCGGCGGCGGCCGCGAGGCCCTCAATGCCGAGGTCGTCGAATGCTACAAGACGATGATGCGCGGCCTGCTCGACATCACCGACAATCTCGTCGGCGGCAAGCTGCAGCCGCCGGTGGAGGTCGTGCGCCGCGATGCCGACGATCCCTATCTGGTGGTCGCCGCGGACAAGGGCACCGCCACCTTCTCCGACATCGCCAACTCCGTCTCCGTCGAATACGGCTTCTGGCTCGATGACGCCTTCGCCTCCGGCGGCTCGGCCGGCTACGACCACAAGGGCATGGCCATCACCGCCCGCGGCGCCTGGGAGGCCGTGAAGCGCCACTTCCGCGAGGTCGGCACCGACATCCAGGCGCAGGATTTCACCACCGTCGGCGTCGGCGACATGTCCGGCGACGTCTTCGGCAACGGCATGCTGCTGTCGCATCACATCCGGCTGGTCGCCGCCTTCAACCACCTGCACATCTTCCTCGATCCCGATCCCGATCCGGAGGCGAGCTGGCAGGAGCGCAAGCGGCTCTTCGATCTGCCGCGCTCGGCCTGGTCCGACTATGACCCCAAATTGATCTCCGCTGGCGGCGGCATCTGCGAGCGCAAGGCGAAATCGATCAAGCTGTCGGCCCAGGTGAAGAAGCGCTTCGGCATCGCCAAGGACAGCATGACGCCGGCCGAGCTGATCCAGCTGCTGCTGCGCGCCGAGGTCGACCTGCTCTGGCTCGGCGGCATCGGCACCTACGTGAAGTCCAGCGAGGAGAGCCACGCCGACGTCGGCGACCGCGCCAACGACGCCCTGCGCGTGAACGCGTCCGACCTGCGCTGCAAGGTCGCCGGCGAGGGCGCCAACCTCGGCTTCACCCAGCGCGCCCGCGTCGAATACGCGCTCAAGGCCGGCCGCATAAACAGCGACGCCGTCGACAACTCGGCCGGCGTCGACACCTCCGACCACGAGGTCAACATCAAGATCCTGCTGAACGAGGTCGTGGCCGCCGGCGACATGACGCGCAAGCAGCGCGACAGGCTGCTGAAGGAGATCACCGACGATGTCGCGGCCCTCGTCCTGCGCGACAACTATCTGCAGACCCAGGCCCTGACGGTGACGCAGACGCTGAGCGCGCGCCTGCTCGATCGCCACGTCCACTTCATGCGCACCCTCGAGAAGGCCGGCCGCCTCGACCGCGCGGTCGAGTTCCTGCCGAACGAGGAGGCCGTGGCCGAGCGCAAATCAGCCGGCCTCGGGCTGACGCGGCCGGAGCTGGCGGTGCTGCTCGCCTACGCGAAGATCCAGCTCGAAGACGAGATGGTGGAAACCGACCTGCCCGACGATCCCCAGCTCGGCGACGAGCTGTTGGATTATTTCCCCCAGCGGCTGCGCGAGAAATACGCCGACGGCATCCAGCACCATCGCCTGCGCCGGGAGATCGTCACCACGGTGATCGCCAACGAGCTGGTGAACCGCGCCGGCATCACCTTCGTGCACGAGGTGCGCGAGGGCACGGGCATGGGATCCGCCGACATCGCGCGCGCCTATCTCGCCGCCCGCGAGATCTTCAGCGTCGGGCAGCTGTGGCAGCAGGTCGAGGCGCTCGACAACAAGGTCCCGGGCGGCCTGCAGTCGGCCCTGCTGCTGGAATGCGGGCGCGTGATCGAGCGCGGGACGACCTGGCTGCTGCGCAACGAGCCGCAGCGCCTGGATATCGCGGCGACCGTGAAGACCTACGGCGCCGGGGTCGAGGCGCTGGTGGCCGCGAAGGGCCTGATCGCCGATGCCGACCGCACGGCGATCGACGAGCGCATCGCCAAATATGCGGAGCAGGGCCTGCCGAAGGCCCTGGCCCAGCGCATGGCCATCATGCACCTGCTGCCGCCCAGCCTCGACATCGTCCGCATCGCCAGCACGACGGGCGTGCCGGTGGAGCAGGTCGGCCGCACCTATTTCGCCGTCGGTGCCCGCTTCGGCCTCGACTGGCTGCGGCAGGCGGCGGCCGCGCTGCCGAGCGAGAACCACTGGGACAAGCAGGCCGTCGTCGCCGTCACCGACGATTTCTACGGCCACCAGCGCGACCTCACGACGCGCATCCTGACCGCCGTGGCCAAGTCCAACGGCGCCGATCCGATCGAAGCCTGGACCACCGCCCGCGGCCCCGCCGTCCACCGCGCCACCTCCCTGGTCGCCGATCTCCGCCAGTCCGGCACCGCCGGCCTCGCCATGCTGGCGGTGGCCAACCGGCAGCTGCGCAGCCTGACGGCCGGCTAGACCGAGTGCATCGCCCTCACCCTAACCCTCTCCCACTCCGTGGCAGAGGGGACTCGTTTGAGCAGGCGCACCGCCAGTGTCCCCTCTCCCGCGAAGCGGGAGAGGGTTAGGGTGAGGGTCCGCGACTCGGTGCCCGCCGACCTACACGCCGGAAACCGCCGCGCCATCATCGCCTGGTGCCTGTTCGATTGGGCGAACTCCGCCTTCCCCGCGATCGTCACCACCTTCCTGTTCAGCGCCTATTTCACCGATCACGTCGCGCCCACGCACGCCGACGGCCAGGCCCTCTGGAGCTGGGCGAATGGCCTCGCCGCCCTCGCCATCGCCCTGGCGAGTCCCGTCCTCGGCGCCATCGCCGACCAGGGCGGCCGCCGCAAGCCCTGGCTGTTCGCGTTCAGCCTGCTCAGCATCGTCGCCACCGCGGCCCTCTGGTTCGTCCGTCCGATGGCGGGCGACATCCTCTTCGCTCTCGTCGCCATGGCGGTCGCGACCGTCGGGTTCGAGCTCGGGACCGCCTTCTACAACGCCATGCTGCCGGACCTCGTTGCGCAGGATCGCCTCGGCCGCGTGTCCGGCTGGGGCTGGGGCCTCGGCTATGCCGGCGGCCTCGCCTGCCTCCTGCTCAGCTACTTCGTCTTCGTCAGGCCCGACCCGGCGCCCTTCGGCCTCGACCGCGCGACGGCGGAGCATGTCCGCATCGTCATGCCGCTGGCCGCCCTGTGGTTCGCGCTGTTCGCGCTGCCGCTCTTCCTGTGGATGCCCGACCGCCCGACGACGGGCCGTCCGCTGGGCGCGATCGTCAGAGGCGGCATCGGCGAGCTGATCGCCACCCTGCGGCAGGCGCGCCGCTATGGGAATATCGTCCGATTCCTGCTGGCCAAGATGATCTACATCGACGGCCTCAACACGCTGTTCATCGTCGGCGGCTCGTTCGCCGCCGGCGCCATGCAGATGAGCGTCGCCGAGGTGCTGGTCTTCGGCATCCTGCTCAACGCGACCGCCGGCGCCGGCGCCATCGCCTTCGCCTGGATCGACGATTGGCTCGGCGCCAAGCCGACGATCCTGATCTCGCTCGCCGCAGTGACGCTGCTGGGCGGCACGATCCTGGCCGTCGAGAGCAAATTCTGGTTCTACGTCCTGGCCGCCGCCATCGGTGTTTTCCTGGGACCCGCACAGGCCGCCAGCCGCTCCTTCATGGCGCGCCTGGCGCCGCCCGACCAGCGCACCGAATTCTTCGGCCTCTACAACCTCGCCGGCAAGATCACCACGCCCGTAGGCCCGTTCCTGGTCGGCCTGGTGACCTATCTCTCCAACAGCCAGCGCATGGGCATGCTGACGATCCTGCCCTTTCTCATCGTCGGCATGCTGCTCCTGACGGTGGTGAAGGAGCCGCGCGGCCGAGGTCCCGGTGAACCCTGAGGGGCAAAGCGCGCCGCGCGTGGCGCGGGCGTTGCATCGTACGAGAGCGAGAAACAGACCGTGCCGTTGCAGAATCGCGTAACGCCCTTCGGCGAGATCGTTGCCATCCCCCAGCGCGGCATGTTCACCGGCAACCGCGGCATCATCCATGACCCGCGGACACGGACGCTGTTGTCGCGCCGCTGGGCGACGAAAGCCTGGATCGTCTGCGTCTGCGAATACAAGGGCGTGCGGCGTGACGTGATGGGTGGCCGCAGTTGGACCGAGCTGTTCTTCCTCGACGAGGCGACGGCGCTCGCCGCCGGACATCGCCCCTGTTTTTTCTGCCGCCGCGAAGCGGCCGAGGGCTTTCGTGCCGCCTGGGCCGCGGGCAATGGCGGCGAGCGACCGTATGCGGCTCGGATCGACGAGGTGCTTCATCGCGAGCGGCTGGAGAACGGGCGCAAGCGCCTGCATCCACTGCCCTTGCCGATCGACGAACTGCCGGATGGCGTGGTGGTCGCGGCCGCGGCCGCAAGCTGCCTGATCGCGGGCGGGCGGACGTTTCGATGGACGGAGACGGGGTACGAGGAACACCGACGGCCATTGAGCGATGCGAAGCTGGTGACGCCGCCATCCACGGTGCGCGCGCTTTGCGCCGGCTATCGGCCGATCCTCCATCCGTCGGCCAGGCCCGGTCCGCGCGACCGCGCCACTACACTCTAGTGTTGCGGTTTCGACACTCGATTCCGGAAACCCCTCTTTGTCATTGCCGGGCTTGACCCGGCAATCCACGATGCAGCGGCACAATGGATGCCCGGGTCAAGCCCGGGCATGACAGGAAAAAAGAGCGAACCGTCAGTATCACCAGCCTAGCCAGAGCGTCGACAGCGCAAAGCGATTGCATTTGACGTCCATACCGTGACGCGGAAGATGCAGACTTCGCGTGCGCAGGCTGCTGTTCTTCAGCGGGACCTGCCCTGTGCAAGGGTGACGCCATGTTTCCCGAACGGTTGACCCAAGGCTATCGCACCTTCCTCGGCGGCCGCTTCGCCGACGAGCGCTCGCGCTACGAGATGCTGGCCGAGACGGGACAGCGGCCGCAGATCATGGTCGTCGGCTGCGTCGATTCGCGCGTTTCGCCGGAGGTCATCTTCGACGCCGCGCCCGGCGAGCTGCTGGTCGTGCGCAACGTCGCCAACCTGGTGCCGCCCTACGAGCCGCACCGCGATTCCCAGCATGGCACGAGCGCGGCGCTGGAGTTCGGCGTGCAGGCCCTGCGCGTCCGCCATATTGTCGTGCTCGGCCACGCCTTCTGCGGCGGCATCAGCGCCTTCGCCGACGAGCAGGAGCCGCTCTCCCCCGGCGATTTCATCGGCCGCTGGATGTCGCAGATCGCGCCCGCCGCCGCCGGCCTCGGCCCGCGCGCCAAGGACGACGGCGACGCCTATCGCCGCCGGCTCGAATTCGCCTCGGTCGAGCTCAGCCTGCAGAACCTCATGACCTTTCCCTGCATCCGCATCCTGGTCGAGCGCGGCAAGCTCGCACTGCACGGTGCCTACTTCGGCATCGCCGCCGGCCGCCTGCTGGTGCGCGACCCCGCCACCGGCCGCTTCGAGCCGGTCCCGGATGACCCACAGTCCGTGCCCCCTCTCCCGCGGAGCAGCCGCGGACGCGGGTGAGGCTGGCCGGCTCGGTGAGCCGGCGCCGCTGGTCGTTCTCCGGCGTTCCGATTGGGACAGGAAAGGAATTTGGCGGGAACAATTGAGCTGGGATCGGGTTTCCTTTGAATCTCGTGGATGCTCGGGAGAACAACCCCATGGGCGACGAGGATACTCTCCTGCGGGTTGGCCGCGTCGCTCTAGGAGTGACGGTAGGCACCCTGGCGTTGTGCATCAGCGTCGGATACTCCGCCGTGCAGATGCCCTGGATCGCGCCCGCTAGCGCACCAACCGAAGACGACCCCATATCCGTTTCCGTATCCGTTCCGCCCGAGATTGCCTATGGCGGCATCGAAGAGACGGGCAGCGCGGTAACGGCTGGTGGCCCCGCTCGCCTTCATCCACCGGTTATTGCGACGACATCCGTAGCAAGCAATGCAACGGCCGACTCGGTGCCGGCCGCTGAAAACACCTCGGTATCCGCCTCCGCAGCCGTTGTGTCCGAGGATCGACTCGAACGCGCCGAAGTGACGGCCAAAACGGAACAACCCGACGGCATGTACATCTTTCCGCCGCCGCCGCCCGCAAAGCCGCCCCTTCCCGCCGCCGCCGCCGCGCCGGAGCCGACCACCCAATCCGCATCGGCCGGCGCGCCGTCCGGCACCCAACCCGCAAGCGACACAGCGAGCAGCGGCAGTGGTCCTCAAGCCGTTTCAGGCAGCGCGCCGAGCAGCAGCGTCAACAGCGGTAGCGTGAGTGGAACCGGCCTGGGCCAAAGCGCCGCAAGCAGCGGCACCGCGCCGGGCGGTGCAGCTCAGGGTGCGACCAGCGCCGACAGCGGCAATGCCATCGGCGGCGCCGCCAATACGGCGGGCAATGCCGTCGGCGGGGCCGCCAGCACGGCGGGCAATGCCGTCGGCGGGGCCGCCAGCACGGCGGGTAATGCCGTCGGCGGGGCCGCCAGCACGGCAGGCAATGCCGTCGGCGGTGCCGCCAGCACGGCAGGCAATGCCGTCGGCGGTGCCGTGGATCACGCGGCCGGCGGTCTCAGCGGCGGCGGCGGCCTGCTCAAATAGACGCGAGCTGGAATCGCTCGAAGCGGTGCAAGGCCTCTTCTATCTGCCTCTTGTGCAGCCGGTGCGAGCCGTTGCCGACCCAGTTCCATTTCTGCACCAGCAGCGTCTGCTTCTCGCGATCCGTCTTGAGATCGAGGGCGGCGACGATGTCGTCCCCCACGAGCACGGGCAGCGCAAAGTAGCCGAACACCCGCTTCTCCTTCGGCACATAGGCCTCGAAGCGGTGCTCGTAGTCGAAGAAGAGCTTCAGCCGCTTGCGCTGGATGATCAGCGGGTCGAACGGCGACAGGATATGGACGATCTCTGCGACCGGCTCGGCGGCCTCGAGCGCCTCGGGCCGCGCCCAGTGCTCAGCCTTCTCCGCCCCCTCGAGCCGAACGGGTACCAATTCCTTGCGGCGCACCCTGCGTTCGATCAGTCGCCGCATCGCCGGCTTGCGCGGTGCGTCCTGATAGCAGATGGAATCGAGGTTCACGACTCCCTGCGAGCGCAGCGCGCGGTCCAGCAGATACTCGAGGATCGCCCGCTCCGACGCCGGCCCGGGCCGCTTCTCCCAGGCGAAATGCCGGCCCATCAGCTCGTAGGTCTTGAGCATGCCGATGCGCTCGCTGATCGTGAGAGCGCCGGTGTAGAAGGCGAGCTGCAGCGCCCGCTTCGAGGGCTTGCGGCTGGCCCATTCATGGTCCTTCTCCACCAGCACGTCGTCGTCGATGTCGCGGATCGTGAGCGCGCCGTTCCTCCTGATGCGGCCCAGCACCTTGCGCAGCTCTTCCTTCTTCACCGATCCGTACCAGGCGTGCGGACGTAGGCTGTGGCTCTTCATGGCGGCGACGAAGAACGGCATGTCCCGGGTCGGCAGATAGGACAGCGCATGGGTCCAGTATTCGAACACCGTCTTGTCGATGGTCTGCGCCTGCCGCAGATGCTCGCGCCGGTACTCGGGAATGCGGCTGTAGAGGATATGATGATGGCAGCGTTCGATCACGTTGATCGTATCGATCTGCACATAGCCCAGATGTTCCACCGCCGCCCGCGTCGCCGCCGGCCCGTTGCCAAACGGCGCCGCACTATCGAGCCGCTGCGCGCGCAGCCAGAGGCGTCTGGCCTGAACCTTGGTGAGGGCGGGATGTCTGCCGATGGTGCCGTGCATGGCCGGCGACGCTAGCCTAACCGGGCGCGGACCGGAAGTGCCGGCTCACAACACCTCGAAGACGCTGTAGATCGGCCCGTCGGCCCGCCGATGGCCGATACCGACCGCGACGATGCGGTTGATCCAGTCGTATTTCGCGGCCGCGGTCTCGAACAAGGGATTGGTGCGGAAGTAATAGCTCGCCGGATCGACCGCCTCGCCCTTCTCGAGGCGCGCCACGACGTCGGGCGGGCCGTGGCGCAGGCCCTGATAGGTCATGCCGATCAGCGCATCGTCGGTCGTCTTCAGGACGAGCCGGACGTTCAAGGTCGTCGCCCCATCGCTGCGCACCGTCTGCCAGTCGCTGCCGCCCTCCAGCACCTCGCCCGCGAGTCGCTCCCCTTCGAACGAGCCGCCGGGAACCACGCCGATGCGGCGGAAGGCGCCCGGCGTTGCGCCGACAATCTGCAGCTTGCGGACGTCCAGGCGCATCACGAACAGCGGACGGGTTCGCACGCTCTTGAGAACCTCGGGCAGATCGCCGTTCAGGCTGGTGGACATGGTGCTCGCCTCGCGCTCCTCACCCCGCCGCTTCTTCCTTGTTCTCGATGAAATCACCGGGCACGTCCGGCCCCCAGCAATAGAGCGCGTATTTCGGGTCCCAGTCGCGCGCTTCCCACGCCGCGTCTTCGGGAATGTAGTCGATGTCGTGGAAATACTCGGCGTAGCTGCCCCAGGGATCCCGGATGTAGTAGAAGACGTTGCTGCCGATGGCGTGGCGCCCCAGCCCCCAGGCCGGCTGCCAGCCGCGTTCGCGCATCCACATCCCGCCCATGCCGACCTCGTCGAAGCTGCCCACCTCGTAGGAGGCGTGGTGGAAGCCCCGATGGCTCGACTTCCCGAACGCCAGCGTGTGGTGATCGGTCGCGCAGCGCAGGAACGACAGCACGCCCGGCACCCGGTCCGAGACCTTGAAGCCGAGTACGCCCGTGTAGAAGCGCTCCGCCGCCACCGGGTCCGGCGTGAAGAACAGCACATGCCCGAGCCGGCGCACCGCCGCCCGCTCGAACGTCGGCATGCCCCGCACGCCCCTCCGCGTCGCGTTGCCCGGCCCGTTATAGGGCAGCGCCGGCTCGGCCGCGATCGCCGTCGGCGCTTGCGCGCGGATGTTGATGAGGTTGCCGTCGGGATCGCGCAGCCAGATCCCCACCTGCGGCGCCTCCGCCGGCGGATCGATCTCGGGAATGCGCGCCTGCTTCAGCGCCGCCCGCACCGCCGCGAAGTGGTCGCCCGGGGCCGCGAACGCGACATGGTGCAGCCGCTTCGTCGGCCCCGCGTACAGCAGCAGCCCGCCGGCCCCGCGCCCGGCCTCGAGCCGCAGCATCTTGCCCCCGCTCTCCGCGCTCTTCAGCCCGAAGTCGCGATAGAACGTCTCGCCCACCGCCGGGTCCGGCACTTCCAGCGCATAGTGGATCAGCCCCTTCACCGCCATGTGACTGTCTCCTCCGTCGAGCGCGAACCGTTCCGAAGTCTGGCTGAGGCTAGCTCATCGGTGCTGGTGACGGAACATTTCCTTGGGCCGCCGCGCGCTTGGCCGGCGCGGTTACTGCGCGGCGGCGACCCGGTCGCCCTCGATGGGAATCGGCGCCATGGCGGCGCTTGCCAAGGCTCTTGTCTCCCCGTTGCCCGCGCGCGCCTTCAGATTCCTGATGTACTGGTCCAGCCAGTTCTTCAGCCGCTCCGCCGCCTGCACGGTCATGAGGACGTCGACCTGCATGTCGCGCGTGATCGATTCGTTGCCGGCCTTCTCGTTCGGCACTTCCGCGCCCAGCGAGCCATCCGGATTGAGCCTGAAGACATGCCGCTTCGGCAGCACCGGGCGCTCGCTGAAAAAGGCGATGTGAACCTGCCCGTTCGGCGTCAAGCCGCCGATGAACCCGTCGGCATGGGTCGATCGGAACATGGGATCCCGGGAATATTCGAAAACCACCTGCGCTTCCTGTCGCTCCTCGACGGCCTTGTTCATCTGGGCTTCTCCCGATTGCTGCATGCCTTCCCCGAAAGGCCACTGTGCCTCCCTCCGTCGGCGGCGCGCAATCTGAACATGTTCCTTGCGGCCGCGCCGTCGGCCAGAGGCCGTGCCCCCGCGCTTGACCCGCGCTCCGCCGCCATGCCAGCGTCGCCCTCCTTCGGAGGCGCCCCATGATCCTCATCGGCCAATACGACTCCCCGTTCGTCCGCCGCGTCGGCATCGCGCTGGTGCTCTATGGCATCCCGTTCGAGCATCGGCCCTGGTCGTCGTTCGCCGATGCGGAGAAGATCCGTCCCTACAATCCGCTCACGCGCGTGCCCACCCTGGTTCTCGACGACGGCGCGGTGCTGGTCGACAGCCACGCCATGCTGGACTATCTCGACAGCCTCGTGCCGGCCGAGCGCGCGCTGTTCCCGGCGAGAGAACCCGCCCGCCATCTGGCACTGGCGGTCGCCGGCCTGGCCGCGGGCTTCGCCGACAAGGCCGTCACCCTCTTCTACGAGAAGCGCATGCACCGCGAAGTGTCGCCGGCCTGGGTCGAGCGCTGCCGCGCGCAGATGGCGGCCGCGCTCGCCGCCCTCGAGGCCGATCGCGCCGGCCGTCCCGGCCCCTACTGGTTCGGCGACCGCCTCGGCCACGCCGATATCATGGTGGCCGCCGCCCTGCGCTTCGCCGCCGAGGCGCATCCGGGCGTGGTCTCCCTGGCCGCCTCTCCGGCACTCGCCGCCGCTGCCGCCCGGCTCGAGGCGCTGCCCGTGTTTCAGCAGATCCAGCAGACGTTCATCCCGCCGGTGTGAGCCGAAGGGCCAAACGCTCTGCGCCAGCCGCATTTCCCGCTGTCACCCCGGCGAAAGCCGGGGCCCATAAACGCCGATGCTGCCGCCGGGCGGCACTGCGGGCCGCAAGCGCAACCGGCACTTTCCGAGCGTATGGATACCGGCTTTCGCCGGTATGACAGTGAATGGGAGTCTGTGTTTCAACTCGAGGTGATACTGCATTAGATGGACACCGACGTTCTCATCGTCGGCGCCGGCCCCACCGGGCTGATGCTCGCCAATCAGCTCGTCCGCCGCGGCGTGCGCGCGCTCATCGTCGACCGCCATGCCGGGCCTGCGCTGCAGACGCGGGCGCTGGGCGTGCAGGCGCGCACGCTGGAGATCTACGCCCAGCTCGGCATCGTCGAGCGGGCGCTGGCGCTCGGCAAGCGCGGCACCGGCGCCAACATCTGGGCGCAGGGCCGCAGGATGGCGCGCGTCCCCCTGGGCGAGGCCGGGCAAGCCGTCACGCCCTATCCGTTCATCCTCATCCTCGGCCAGGACGACAGCGAACGCATCATGGGCGACAAGCTGCGCGACCTCGGCCAGTCCGTGCAGTGGAACACCGAGCTGGGGGGCCTCGCGCAGCAGCCCGACGGCGTCACGGCAACGCTCAAGCACCCCGACGGCACGAGCCAGCAGATCCGCGCCGGCTG
>Ga0137403_10000305_pt1 | contig 62586 bp, 47 predicted proteins | sample CZOMad2_1_16fung_FD_122057 | JGI IMG/M metagenome (GOLD analysis project Ga0137403, IMG submission 122057) | Vadose zone soil fungal communities from Angelo Coast Range Reserve, California, USA - CZOMad2_1_16fungal (Hybrid Assembly) | ecosystem: Environmental > Terrestrial > Soil > Vadose zone...
TCTGGTGAGCTGGCTCAACCAGAGAGGGGGGGATTTTTAACGTAGAGAGAGGGGGGAAATTTGGCGTCCAGTTGACACATACCAGAGGTAGGGTAGCGAGCAGGGGGTTCCCCCAAGATAGGGTGGGCCCTCCGAGGGCCCTTGGAGGGCCCTGCGCCGCGGAAGCGACGCCCCGGCGCGCGGCGTGAGACACTTCGCCCCGATGCAGTGGAGCAAGCTCAAGGCGAGGGTCGAGGCGTTCTTTGCGCCCTCCGTGGCGGGCCGGGTGGAGCTGCGGACGACCCGGTACCGCCACGTGCACGACGGGGAGGGCCGGGGCTGGATCACGATCGACGGGATCGAGGTCTATAACTTCTGCACGCTCAAATACTGGGTCGAATGGAACGCTCTCTCCGCGGAACTCCGCCAGGCCCACGGAGTCACGGACCTCCGGAACCCCGAGCAACGGCAGGCCTACCACGACGCCGGCCGGGAGGCCGAGCGGATCCTCGCCGAGCGTGGCATCCTCTCCCAGGGCTGGTTCGAGACCTCGCTCGCCGAGTACCTGACCCTCGCCCTGGACGACGCCCTCGCCTCGGACGACCTCGTCCACCGCGCCCTGGCCGTGCTCGACGGCCGGCTGGGCAAGCGCCGCCTCCAGTCCTTTCCCCTACGCGCCGACGAGAGCCCGCTCGTCCGGCGGCTCCTCGACCTGCGCTGCGAGGCGGAGGGGGTGCGGCGGAGGTGAGTGGGTTTCGGTCGCTGGCGTAAACACGGCAAGATAGGACGCCCCGGAAAAGGCTCCGGAGGCTCCCAAAGGCTTTCCGGAGCGCCGAAAACTGTTCCGGACGTTCCCAAAGTCTTTCCGGAGCTCCGGAAATCGTTCCGGAGGCTCCGAAAACCGTTCCGGACGCTCCCAAAGTCTTTTCGGCGTCCCGGAAACCGTTCCGGAGGCTCCCAAAGTCGTTCCGGAGGCTCCGAAAATCGTTTTGGCGGTCCCGAAGAGGTTTCGGACGCTCCGGAAACCGTTCCGGACGTCCCGGAGACGTTTTGGAGGCTCCGAAAATCGTTTTGGCGCTCCCGAAGACGTTTCGGAGCTCCGGAAGACGTTTCTGGAGACCCCCCGCCCGGGCTCGACCGGCGATATACTCCCCCGCCATGGACCGCCGACGCAACTTCCTCCCCCTTGCCGGGTTCCTCGTCTGCCTGCTGGCCTTCGTGAGCTACTTCGTCCTCTTCTACCGCTTCCCGGTCACCCGCGACGTGCCGTGGGCCAACTGGCTCCTCTTCGCGCTCGGGCTGGGGCTGGTCGTCGCCGGGGTCCGCCGCCCCTTCCGGCAGCCGGAACGGTACCGCGGCCGGTGGACGGGCGCCACCCTCGCCCTGCTCAGCCTGCTCGTGGCCGGCTTCTTCGCCTTTGTGACGATGGTCGGGTCGCGCCAGCTGCCGGCCTCCGCCGGGGCGCCCAAGGTCGGCCAGAAGGCGCCCGACTTCGTGCTGCCGGACCCGAGCGGCCGGCCGGTGCGGCTCTACGACCTCCTCGGCGGTACTGCCGGCGGGGCCGGTGGGGCCGGCGGGACCGGCGTGGCCGGAGGGGTGGGGCGCGCCTCCTGGGTCGTCCTCATCTTCTATCGCGGCTACTGGTGACCGTTCTGTAACTCCGAGTTACGGAGTTTCGAGGAGCACCTGCCCGAGCTCACGAAGCGCGGCATCCGGCCGGTGGCGGTGAGCGTCGATCCGCCGCAGGTCACCCAGAAGCACCTCGCCAAGATGGGGTGGACCTACACCTTCCTGGCCGATCCCCAGGACCAGGCCATCCGCCGCTACGACCTCGTCGATCCGGAGGCCGGCCAGGGCATCGCCCGGCCGGCGGAGTTCCTCATCGACCCGACCGGCACCGTGCGCTGGCTGGATCTGACCGACGACTTCCGTGTCCGTACCCGGCCGGAGACCGTGCTCGCGACCTTCGACCGCCTCGCGGCCGGAGGCGGCACGGGCGGCGGCAGGTGACCTGACCCGGCTGGGGAGGGCGGGGAAAGGCGGCGCCGAAACGCCGGGTACCCCAGGCGTTTCTCGTCACGCCGCCAGCTGCCTCATGCCAGGATCTCCACGTATCCGTCGGTTCCATGCACGCGGATGCGCTGCCCTTCCTGGATCAACCGGGTCGCGTTCTGCACGCCGACGACCGCTGGCAAGCCGTATTCCCGGGCGATCACCGCGCCATGGGTCATCAGCCCACCCACCTCGGTCACCAGGCCCTTGATGGACACGAACAAGGGCGTCCAGCTCGGGTCCGTGAAGGCGGTGACCAGGATATCCCCCGCTTCCAGCTCGGCATCGGCCATGTCCGAGAGGACGCGCGCCCGTCCCTCGACGACGCCCGCGGAGACGGGGTTACCGACCAGGGCGTCGGCGGGGAGGTCGGCGCGCTTGTACGCCCCGGCGACGATTTCCCCGTCGGACGTCAGCACCCGCGGTGGCGTCAGCTTCCGGTTGCGCTCGTGCTCGGCCCTCCGCTGGCTGACGATCTGGTCGTCCAGCTTGTGCGTGCGCACGACCTCGCGCAGCTCTGGGAACGTGAGGTAGTAGATGTCTTCTTGGCTCTGGAGCACGTTGGCTCGCACGAGCTGCCCGGCGACTTCCAGGAGGGCCTGCTTGTAGACGAAGTAGCGGTTGACGATGGCGTACTTCGGATACTCACGGTAGCCGATGAAGGTCCGGAGCCGGCCGATCATCCGTTTCGCTTCCGCGGCCTTCTGCGGGCCATCCGGCAGTTGCTTCAAGCGTTCCAGCAGCTCCTGTTCCTTCTTCGCGGCCTCCTGCCGCCCTTGCTCGAGCTTCCGCCTGCCGGCCCCCGGCTCGTGGTTCTTGACGTTGCCGAGGAGCAAGGGAACCAGGGTCGTGGGGGCTTCGCGCCAGCGCGTCCTCGTCACGTCGATTTCCCCGGCGCATCGCATGCCGTACTTGTCGAGAAAGGCGCCGATGGCGTCATGGGCTTCCGGTCCTCCCTCCAGTGGCAGCAGCCCCTCCAGGAAGCCATCGTCCACCGCATGTTCGAGGTACGCGACCACCTCCGGATGCGGACGGATGACGTCGGCGACGTCCAGGAGCGCCAGCCCCATCTCCGAGGTGACGTTGTTCGGTGCGGACTGGGAGAGCGTGTCCGCGGCGTTCTTCTCGCCCAGCCACGCCATCATCTGCTCGTTGATCCATTTGGCAGCGTTGATACCGGCCATGATCGCGGCGAGGCTCCGCGGCTCGGTCACGCTCTGCTTCGAGCGCTGGTCGTTTTCCAGGATGAAATCCAGGAGATCGGTTCCGGCTTTCGTCCGGATGTCCCGCTTCAGCGCTTCGATCGACGCCTGGCTGCGCGCGATCATGTCCGCGACGATCGCCGGATCGTCGTCCTCGATCTCCGCCTGGAAACTCGCCGCCCACGTGTCTGGCTTGCCTTCACCGGGACCCGGAGCTTTCGGATCTTTCGGATGATCCTTCGGATCTATCGGATGATCCTTCGGATCTATCGGATGATCCTCCGGATCTATCGGATGATCCTCCGGATCTTGGGGCGACGATGCGATGAAATCGCCCCGCTCGAGGAGGGTCGTCAGGGCGTCCTTGACCAGCGGATCGGAGCCGCCCAGGACGTTCAAGAGCACGTGCCGGCCGGCCGGCGAGGCCAGCTGCGTCGTGACGTCGACGAACAACCTGCCACCCGCTGCAACCATGTGTCGCGCCGCGGTCCCCTGGAACAAGGACAGCCCCAAGGGCTTCATGGGGTCGGTCATCATCTGCTGGTGGCCGACGGAGACATAGACGTGGTGGCCTGGATCGTCCGCTTCCGGGATGGGATACAGGGTCGTGATCGGCCGGCTCTGGACGATGTGAAACTCTTCCTCGACCCGGCACCATTCGATGTCCTGGGGCTGACCGAAATGCCCTTCGATCCGCCGGCCCAGGCGCGCCAGTCGCACGATCTGCGCATCCGTCAGCACCTGCCGGTCCTGCCGCTCGGGCTCGAGCGCCCTTTCCTCGGTACCGCCGTCCTCCAAGGCCCACGTCGCCAGCTGCTTGGTGGCGATCGCCTTCTCGATGACCTGGCCGTCCCGCACCTTGTAGGCATCGGCGTTCACCAGGCCGGAGACCAGGGCCTCGCCCAGGCCGAAGCCCGCCTCGATCGATGACACCTTCCGGTTCGCCGTGACGGGATCGGCCGTGAACAAGATGCCCGCCGCCTGCGGGAAGAGCATCTTCTGCACCACCACCGCCATGTGGACCTTGCGGTGGTCGAAGCCGTGCTGGAGGCGGTAGGCTACCGCCCGCTCGGTGAAGAGCGAGGCCCAGCACCGGCTGATGTGCTTCAGGATGGCCGGCTTGCCGATGACGTTCAGATACGTATCCTGCTGGCCCGCGAAGGAAGCCGCCGGTAGATCCTCCGCCGTGGCGCTGGACCGCACGGCGTAGGCCGCTTGCTCCCCGAGCCTGGCGAGGAAGCGGGCGATCGCTTCCTGGACGTCTTGCGGGATGGCGATCCCTTCGATGACCCCGCGGATCGCCGCGGCAAGCTCCCGGATCGCCTCGCGGTCTTCGGCCTTCAGCCGCGCCAACCGATCGAGCCCGTCGCCGATCGCCGGCGCTGCGCCCAGGACCCGCTTGAAGACTGCGGTCGAGACGCAGAAGCCCTCCGGCACGCGGATCCCTTCGAGCCTGGAAAGCTCCCCCAGGTTCGCGCCTTTTCCCCCGACCACCCCGATGTCGGTACGGTCGACCTCCTGGAAGCCCAGCACATCCGCACACCTCGGTTCCCCTCGTTCCGTCGTCGGACCTCCTCCAGCGATCCCCACCGCATGCTTTGTCATCAATCCGTCGTGCATTTTTCGATCCTCCCGTTCCTGCGTTTCTGCTGACGGCGGGGACTATGCGGCATGCCCCGGGGCTTGCCGCAAGCCCCCGGGGCTGGCATAATGTAGAAGTGGGGAGGGGATGAGCTGGTTCCCCTCCTCGATCAGCGCGCTGCCGGACGCTCTTCTATACGCTACATCCCCGCCCCCTCAGACCCTGGTCGAAGTCTCGACCCGCACCCGTCCAAAGCCCCTCCTCCCGTCCCCAGCCCGGAGCTCAACGAGACCCTCGTGGGCATCCCGCCCCGAAGGGGCGAAGGCATGTAAACCCAAGAAAATAAAGCCCCGAAGGGGCGAAGGTATGGATCGGAAACGCCTGGGACCTCGACGGCCTTTGGATGACGCAGGAGCCGCGCCGGAGAAACGCCTGGCACCTGGCGGCGCAGTTGCCAGTTGCCAGTTGCCGCGCTGTCGCGAGCAGGAGGTGCGGGTGGTCACCCGGGAGCTGGAGCAAGAGCTCTGTGCGCCAGCTCCCGGATGGCGCGGCCGGCGCGCCGGAATCGGGGGCCTCCCCAACTGAGGTTATTAGATCCCCCACTGAGGTTATTAGATCTACTCGCCGGCCGGCTTCGCGGTCCTGATTGCATCCGCCGCCGCGCGAGCGCCCTTTGTCGCAGCGCTGTTCGCCGTCTGGGAGCCGAAGTAGAAGCCGACGACCGTGGTCACGAGCCCGCCGACCAGGGTCAAGAACTGCTTGGCAAGGTCGTCTCCACCGCCGGTCCCGCCCCCCATGCCGCCTTGGTTGTTGGCGCCGGTCGTAGCGGTCTTCTTCGGATCATCCTTCCCTTTTTTCTCGTCCTTACTCCCGGGAGCCGTGGGCGGCTCGGTGCCTTCAGTGGGCAGCGGCTGTTGCGAAGCGGCAGGATCTCTCGTGGCCGCCAAGCGGAAGCCCGCGTCGGCCGCCGGGGTCGTGGCGGCGGTCGCATTGTTGCCGCCTTGATCCGTTGCCGAGGCCTTCGGCTCCGGCGCGCCGGGCTGCGTTGTGGCCCGGTGCTGGCCCAAGAGGAACAGAGCGGCCATGCCGAGGGTCACGACGAGGAAGATCGCCAGAAGTGCGCGGACACTCCCCTCCGGCATGCCCAGCGCCTGGCTCTTGTCCGCCAGGTTCATCCCGTTGAACGCGAGCACCAAGAGGGCGACGCTGGCGAAAACTCCCAGGAAGCCGGAGATCGCGAGGAGCGGGATTTCGAGATTGGCGATAGGACCCGTGGCGCCGTTGAGAATCCAGAACGGGATAGCGATCGAAGCTCCGAGAGCCAGGAGAGCGAAGAGCCCGGCGATGATCGTCAAGAGCTTTGTGGCCATACCTCCTCCATTGGCAGCGGCAAGAGGAGAGATCCTCCGCCTTCACAGTAGACGGCCCCGAAGCTGCGATTCCGCGGAGACCGGCCTGGCCCGCCGCCCCTCGCCCACGAAAAAAATTCGTTCGTCCCGTTTTTGTCGCTTTCTCAGAGCCTCGGCTACGAGACTCCAGATCGGGGCGGCCAGGTCGCTGTCACTCTCCGCGGCCAGGGGGTCCGGAGAAACGCCTGGCAACTCGCTTCGGGGGAACGCGCAAAGGGCGCACTTCCGATACCCCACCCTCCTGGCGTCTTTCACATAGACGGACAGATCGCCGAGTTTCCCGGAGTGAGAGCTCTTCCTGCCAGCAGGCGTTTCCAGAAGTTCCGGAAGGCACTCCGGGAGCGCTACTCCTCCCGGTCGAGGATCTCGCGCGAGGGGTCGAGCCGGTCCCAGCGGGCGCCGCCCAGGCGGACGAGGAGCGCCACCTCGGCGAGCACCGGCAGAGCCACGAGCAGGGCGAGGAGCGGCCCCTCGGCGACGGTGGGAGCGATGCCCATCCCCCCCCACTGTACCAAGAGGACGACGCCGACCAGGAGCGCGGGGACGACGAGGCCGGCCGCGAGGGTCAACACGTGCCCGAGGAAGACCAGCAGGCGCTGGCCGGTGACCGCCGCGCCGCGCCGGCCCCGCGGGGCGGTCCCCAGCCAGGCCGGCAGCAGCAGGATGGCGAGGTTCTGAATGGCGATCGACAGCAGGGCGACCGCCATTCCGACCACCAGCAGGCTCCCGTAGCCGCAGACGAGGAGGGTGAGAGGCCCCGTGGCGCCGGCGCCGCCGCCGCCAAAAATGTCGGAGAGCCCCCGATGCCTCCCCTCTCCCCCGAGAATGGCAGAAGCCACCCCGGCGGCCAGCACCAGACCGTAGGTCGAGCCGAGGAGCGCCAGGGCTGTCGTGGCTGGGGCCAGCAGCTCGGCCGCCAGCAGGCGCCAGCCCGCGATCGGCCATGGGCGCAGGGTCTCGAGCTCGCGCAGGTCGGCGCGCAGGTCGTGGCGCAGAAACAGGCCGCAGAGCGGCGGCACCATCAGGAAGCTGCCCAGGCAGATCCCGGAGAGCGTCGCCAAGAGGACTTCCGGCGCGCCGGAGGCGAGGAGGACCGCCAGGAGCACGACCGGCGGCACGGCCAGGGCGGCGGCGCGCCAGCGGAGCGGCAGGCGGCTCCCCAGGGTGAGGTTCTTCCAGAAGATGGCGAGCTCGGGCCGGCCCGCGGGCGGCAGCGCGAAGGGCTGGCGCCCGCGGGACCGCAACGTCGAGGGCCGCAGAGGCCGCAGCCCCCCCGCCCGGCGGCGGCCGCGCTCCAGCTGGCGACGGGCGCGCTCCAGCGAGGCCTCCTCGAAGCGGCCGCGCGAGCGCAGCACCCACTCGGAGTGGACGGCGAGGAGCAGGAGGAGATAGAGGGCCACCCACCCTCCCGCCAGGTCGCCGAACAGCGGCCGGCTGATCCAGGCGAACGGCGTCAGGAGCCGGCCCGGCAGCCCGGCCACGGCCGCGGCGGCGATCTGGCGCAGGGCGTCGAGGTCGATCGCGCTCCCGCCGGCCCCGCCCCGCACCTCCCGTACGACCCGCAGCAGGCTCCAGCCGAGGAGCGCCCAGAAGGCGGCGAGAATCGTCACCGCGGCGGCCCCCTGCCGGCGGGCCTGCGCTGCCGGGATCTCGGCGAGCCGGGCCTTCCACAGGCTGACGCCCTTGCCGTGCAGATCGAGGAGCGTGAACAGGGCCCAGGTGGCAAAGAAGCGCGACAGCCGCTGGCCCGGGGGCCCGGCGCCGCGCAGGAAGGCGACCACCAGCGCACCGGTGAGGATTCCGACCTGCTGCTTCCACAGGGCGTAGGCGAGGACCTGGCGCCGCGACAGGGGCGCCGGCAGAAGGAAATGGATCTCGGCCTCGGAGAGGCGCAGGGCCGGCTTGGACGAGGAGAAGGCCCAGAGCAGGGTGGTGACGCAGGCGATTCCCAGGCCCCCCATCCAGGGCAGAATCGCCGTCAGCTCCTGGGGCAGAGCCCGCTCGGGTCGGGAGCCGTGCCAGGAGCCGAGCTGCCGCCCGAGGAAGAAGAGGAAATAGGCGACGCCGGCGAGCGAGGCGAGGAGGTAGCGGGGCTCGCGCAGGAGACGCAGCCGGCGCACGATGCGGCCCCGGAAGGTCAGCAGGGCGAGCTCGACCAGGCCGCCGTTCACCCGCCGCTCTCCGCGTCCTCCCGGGGCGTGCCCGCCGCCGCGGCCGGCGCCAGGGGGCCTTCGGTGGCGCGCAGGAAGATCTCTTCGAGGTCGGCGTCCGCCCCCAGGTCGGGCAGGGCGGCGCGGATCTCGGAGAGCGTGCCGGCGAGCACCGTCCTCCCCCGCTGGACGATCACCACCCGGCCGCAGATCTCCTGTACCAGGGCGAGGAGGTGCGACGAGACCAGCACCGCGGTGCCGGAGGCGGCCTGCTCCAGGAGGGTGCGCTTCATCCGCCGGATGGCGCCCGGGTCGAGCCCGGTGAGCGGCTCGTCGAGCACCAGGGCGGCGGGACGATGGAGGAGGGCTGCCGCGATCATCAGCTTCTGCTTCATGCCGCGCGACAGCTCGGCGGGGAAGGCGTTCGCCCGGTCGGCGAGATCGAATTGGGCGAGCAGCTCGCGCGACCGCTCCGGGCCGTCGAGGACGCCGTAGATGCGGGCCACCACCTTCAGGTGGTCGGCGACCGTCAGGCTCTCGAAGAGGCGCGGCTCGTCGGGCACGAAGGCGAGCTGCCGGCGGGCCTCGACCGGATCGGCCGCGAGGTCGTGGCCGGCGATGGCGATCCGGCCCGAGGTCGGCGGCAGGATGCCGGCGAGACAGCGCAGGGTGGTCGTCTTGCCGGCCCCGTTCGGACCCACCAGGCCGACGATCTCCCCGCCGGCGACGGCGAGCGACAGACCGTCGACCGCGGGCGACCCGTCGTAGGTCTTGACCAGATTCTGGATCTCGATGGCGGGCACGAGGGGCATTTTATCTGGACTGGCGCCTCGCAAGCTCGCCCGCCATCGATTAAAATAGATGGCGAACCAGATTCAGCGGTCAACGTTCCGCTCGGCCGCGAGCCGCGGGCGAGCCCACAATGCAGAGAAGGAGTGCGACATGAGAAGCGCGCTTTCTGTTTTGGCCCTGCTGGCCCTGTGCGGCCTGCTATCCGCGGCGCCGGCGTCCGCGGCGGTCTGCGCCATCGAGACGGCGCCGGCGGCGACCCTGCTCCTGCCCTCCTTCGAGGTGAACCTGGCCTGCAACCAGGCCAACGGCGGCATCACCACCCTGTTCTCGATCAACAACGCCTCGGCGAACGCGACGCTCGCCCACATCGTCCTCTGGTCCGACCTCTCCGTCCCGGTCCTCGACTTCACGATCTACCTGACCGGCTATGACGTCCAGTCGTTCAACCTCTGCGACCTCCTGGTCAACGGCCTCCTGCCGCAGACCGCTTCGACCGGCCAGGACCCGAGCGACATCATCAGCCCGAAGGGGCCGCTGTCCCAGGACGTCAACTTCGCGAGCTGCACCGGGCAGCTGCCGCCCGGCACCCTGCCGTCGACCTTCACCGCCCACCTGCAGAGCTCGCTGACCGGCCAGTTCTCGACTCTCCTCGGCGGCTGCGCGGGCCTCGCCTACGGCGACAACATCGCCCGCGGCTACGTCACGGTCGACACGGTCAACAACTGTACCCTGCGCTTCCCCAGCGACCCCGGCTACTTCGCGCCCGCCGGCGGCGGCAGCGGCGACGCGACCGATCAGAACGTGCTCCTGGGGGACTATTCCTACGTCAACAGCGCGGCGAGCTTCGCCCAGGGCTACACCATGGTCCATCTCCAGGCCGATCCCAACCGCCCCGAGACCTCGACCAGCGGCCAGTACACCTTCTACGGCCGCTACGTGAACTGGACCGCGATCGATCACCGGGAGCCTCTGCCGACCCGCTTCTTCGCCCGCTACTTCAATTCCGGCGTGTCGGGCACCACCACGACGATGACGGCCTGGCGCGACCCGAAGGTCGTGCAGAACCCCTTCCACTGCGGCACGCTGCCGTTCTGGTATCCGCTGGGACAGGCCCGGGTCGTGGCCTTCGACGAGCAGGAGCACGTGGCGGAGTCGGCGTCCCCGATCTTTCCGTTCCCGGGAGCGGTGGGCAAGATCCAGGTCGGCAGCGCGAACCTGCCCACCCCGTTCTCTTTCGGCTGGATCCTCTACGATCTCAATTCCACGGTGGGTGGGGCGCCGCCGGTCGACCCGCTCGCCGAACAGGCCTGGGTGACCTTGAGCATGAGCGTGGCCGGCCTGAGCCTGGGCTATCCGGCGTTCCAGCTCGACACCTGCCCCGGTGCCGTCCCGCCCCCCGCCGGTTCCACGGCCTTCTACTCCATTCCCCCCTGCCGGCTCCTCGACACCCGCGGCGCCGACGGCCCGGCGCTCCTCGCCAACGCCGCCCGGCGGATCACCGCCGCCGGCCGCTGCGGCGTCCCGGCGACGGCGCGGACGGTCGCCGCCAACTTGACCGTCGTCAACGCCAGCGCCGGCGGCGACCTCCGGCTCTTCCCCGCCGGCTCTCCCCTGCCGCCCACCAGCACGATCAACTTCGCCGGCCACCAGACGCGGGCGAACAACGCCATCCTCTCCTTGAGCCCCGACGGGGAATTCGCCGTCTGGTCCGACCAGGCCCCCGCCGCCACGGTGGACTTCATTGTGGATGTGAACGGGTATTTTCAGTGAGGCCGAGAGGGCTCCGGCTTCGCGGTCCGCGCCGGCTCCGCGTCTCCGCCGCCGACCGGCGGCGCGGGGCCGGCTTCGGCAGGCATCATGGTGTATCATCATTATGCTATGCGTACCACTATCGAAATTCCTGATCGCCTGCTCGTGGAGGCCAAGCAACTGGCGGCCGAGCGACACCTCCCGCTCACGCGGCTGTTCGAAGATAGCCTCCGCCTCTACCTCGGCGAGCAACGCCTGCGGCGAGCGCAGGCCGAACCGACTCCCCTGCCTCTCCTGCGCGACCCGGTGCCAGTCGCAGGAATCGACCTCGCCGACACCAGCCGGCTCTGGGAGCTTGAGTGATTCTCTGCGACGTCAACGTGCTGCTCGGAGCCATGGTCGAACGATCGCCGCACCACGCCGTCTGTCGCGGCGAGTTGGAGCGACTCCGCTCCCGGCCCCGAGACATGGCACTCAGTGAGCTGATCCTCGCCGCGGTCGTGCGGATCGGTAGCAACCCCCGGGTCTTTCGGCCGACGCCGACTCCCGAAGAGGTGTTCCGCGGGGCACAAGGGGCATCTTATCCGCATCGGTCCCGCACCGCCGATCAGCCAAACCCGGGGAGCGCCTTGCCGGTGACGGCCCGGTAGAGATCCGGGACAAACGACCAGAGATCCTCGTCAATAAGCCGGATGTGATACCGGCTCTCCAGGCCACGCACCAACAGCGGATCGGGATTCGGCTCGAGCGCATAGAGGGGAGGACCGGAAGCCTTCCTGAAGAGAGATCGTAGAAGAAAGCGGGTGTCCAGATTCCTCAGACCGAACCCGACGAGCAGGACCGGCCACCGGCGCAACACGTGACGGGCGAACTCCGGGACCGGTGGTGCCGACTCCCCGTCGGTCATCCGAAGGGTAAAATCGATGAAGTCGTCCTCGGTCAATACCAAGTTCTCGGGTCGTTCGAGGTCGCCGTGCAGCTTGACCAGCAGAGGCTTGTCTTCCGTCCCTTCCTCGGGTTCGTTGCGACGACTCGCCTCGGGCTGGTAGGAAATTACCCTCGGGAGCTTCGAAGCGGCCCGGAGCGCCTCTTCGAAAAGCCGATCGAAGTTGGTGGTCAAGACGAGGCGGAACGGCAGCAGCGCCAATCCTTCGAGCATGGGAGAAGGCTTTTTGGTCCCGAGTTCTCTCGCCAGCATCTCTATCAGATCTTTGCGCCCAAAGGACTCCATGAAGAACTGCGCCACACGCCGGAAATCGTAGGGCGAGGCGCCGGGAACCTGCGGGATGTATCCACTCCTCTCGGCGAGCCTCTCCGCCAGCTCAAAACCGAGCGGCGGCCGGTCCTCGAATGGGTAGGACGAGGCTAGAGCATCGGGCGGCGGCGCATGCACTCCTGCGCCGAGGAAGAGCACGCACTCTCCCAGCCCGACCGACTCGGCGATTGAACGGATCGTGGAGTCCAGCACGCCACGCGGGGCCCGGAGCGGCCTCCCGCGTGCGGCCCGCTCCCGCACGTCCGCCGATGGATCAGCAAATAGAGCGGCAAGGCCGGTCTGAAAACCGACGGAGAGCGTCGTGCGGGCCGCATCTCTAACTTTGGTCAACTTCGACGTGCTCAGCCGCTCCAAGGCGACCTTCGCCTCCGGTGCCAGCTCCTCCACTTCCAAGGCCAGCGCAAGGAGCTCTACGCTGCGCTTCGTCTCGACCCGGCCGAGCGCGCGCAGGGCCACCGGGTAAACGCGGCCGCCCGGCTCGATGCTCTTGCCGAGGAAATCGCATAGCGCATCCGTAGCGGCTGCCGCAACGGTGCCCCGCGCCCCCATCAGCCGTGCGAGCGCCTCCTGCGCCTCGCGGGTCAGATCGTCCCGACCCAGAGCCCGGCTTCCGAGAGCGATGCTTTCCACCCGCTCGATCCGGCCAAGTACAGCGATGGCCGAGGATGCGATACGCCCGGCATCCAGAGAGCTGGAGAGGAACCGGAACAGGAGAGAGGTGGCAGGCTCCGCGACCCGCGGTGCCCTGGCGCCGGCCACCCGGGCCAGCGTCTCCTGCGTGGCCATGGTGAGGTCCTCCTGTCCCAGGGCTTTCTCCAGAAGCCCGAAAACTCGCTTTTGGGTCATGCCGGCGCCACCGCCCTCGTCGCGCAGAAGCCACTCGCATAGATCGATGGCGTGCGCCAGCGCCACGATCGAGCCACCACCGGCAAAGAGCTTCCCGAGGAACTCCCAGACAGATACCCCCCGCGCGACGGCGATCCGGAACCAGAGCTCCGGGTGGTACCCGCACTCTAGCCCTGAACGGAACAGGAACTCGGCCTCTTCGCGAGTGAGCCCCAGCCGCTCGACCTCGCCCGCCACCGCCTCCAGCTCTTCGGGCGTCGCCAAACCGCCCGACGTTCGATACCGATCGAGTGCCTGCCGCAGCTTCCGGCGCGGCCAGATCAGCCGTACCCGCAGGTCGAGTTCGTCGAGATGGCCGACCAAATAGTCGTGCGACAGCTCAATGACCTCCAGCGAGTCACGCTGGCCGCGGCGGATGAAACGCACCCGATCGAGGAGCTGGAGCAGCTCACCGAGCGAGCTGTCGTCGTCGACCCCACCGTCTTCGGCAAGCGCTTTCGCCAGCCCCTCGACATCGCGGACGTACTTCGTTCCCTCGTCGGTTCGCAGCTTGGGAAGAAGGCGCCCGAGGAGCGCGAGCTGGCCGGGCGACTCGATTTCGTCGAAGACATGTTCGAGACGATTGTAGAGTACCTGCTGGGCAATGTTGCCTGAACGCCCTCGGCCCAATGCCTCGTATTGTGCGAGCGTAACCTCGCCTTCAGCTCGTCCCTCCCACAGCGTGTCGCAGACGATCTGGAGCTGAGCGGGTTCGATCTCTCCGGCCGAATCGCCCCACGCCTCTCGTCGCGCTTCCTCCGAGAGATCTCGCAGCAGCTGCTCCACAAGATCGGGTGCGATGCGAGTCCCAAATACCCGAGCCGGATGAACGATCGCGTCCCGCGCCTGACTGCGATCGAAGCGACGCAGGCGGAGGTTCGAGTCGTTGTGGAAAATCGTCGGGATCTCGTCGCGGAAGATGTCCATTTCGACGAAGAACTCCTCCCGCATCGAGAAGACGAGATGCACTCCCGCGTCGCGGTTCCTGTACAGCCGGGCGACGTCGGCGATGAAAGCTCGCCCCTTCTCGGGATCCGGTCGATAGGTGTAGAGGAAGAACTCCTCGAACTGATCGAAGAAGAGGACGATTGGTTTCTTGAGCACCTGAACGAAATTTTCAAGCTGGTCAGAGAGCCGCTCGCCTTGGAGCCCCGAGAACCCGGAGCGCATCAGGATCTCGGCGCGCGCCGACTCCGTCGGGTCGCGTTCGACGCGGACAAAGAAGGTTTCATAGCCCTGCTGCTTGAGCCGCGGGCGGACTCCGGCGTTGATCAGGGATGTCTTGCCGGTGCCGGTCCGCGCGAAGAGTACGACGAGACGGTTGACCAAGACGTCTGAGAGCAGCACCCGCGTCTCGCGCTCGCGGCCAAAGAATATCCCGGAATCCTCGAGGGCATAGGAGTCGAGGAACTTGTAGGGCTTATCCGGCATGAGGCTGCCCGCCATGACATCACCCCCAAAGGGTCGACAGAGGCGCGCTTACGCGCAAGCTGTCATATCGTTCGGCATACCGCCGCTTCAGTTCCTCGGCGAAATCGTAAACGTCGCAGTCATAGATCACGATGCCTTTCGCCCTCCAATACTTCACCCAGAATTCAGGCGGATGCCACTGGATGGCGAAGGCAGTACGCCGCTGGTATTTCGACAAGCGCTGTTCGATGAGTGCCTTATACAGGGTACGGAAATCCCAGTCCTCCAAGCTGTAGCCGAGGAATAGCAACGTGCTAGTGGCTAATTTCGAGGCCACATGAGTTGGGACTCCCGTCAGCGGATCATTGATAACGGTGAGGAACTGAATATAATCCTCCTCCGTTACTACGAGGCCAGTGCCTTTGTCCCCCGCCTGCGACACGCCATCCGTGAAGGTGCCATGGAGCTTATAGATGATAAGCACGTCGTCCTTCGGCGGGTTTATCTGATGCTCCCGTCCCTCTTTGTCGCTGAATCCCTCGAGCGGCTGCACGATAACTTTGAATTCCTTGCGCGCCTTCCTCAGTGCTGCGGGATACGCCTCCTCGAGGAGCAGTCGGTTCAGCCGGAGCAGCTCCCTACCCACCGGGTTGGCCTCGCCCAGGGCGCGCGTCTCGTCCGATAAAAGTACCTGTGCAAAGCGCTGCTCAACGTACAGGCTCGCCCCGTGCACGAGTCGATCCAAATCGGCAGCCAACACCTGCTGCAGCTCCGGCTGCAGAGCGCTCGTGCCGTCGTAGCCGTCTAGCTGCTGTCGTGTGGCAAGAGAGAGCTCAGAATACAGGTGCAATGACAGCGGGTCTGGCGCGTCGCGCAGTGTACGCGCCAGGGCTTGGCTGTCCACTAGGTCTTCCGGTCGAATCGCCAGCCATGTGACGAGCGCGTCCTCGATCGCGCGCTCGAGTAGCCGATCAAAGTTCGTGGTTACGATGAGCCGCAGCGGTAGCTCGGCGAGCACCTTGAGCAGTTGAGACGGCTGGCAATGCTGCCCCAGAAGAATGTCGCGCAGCTTCCTCGTGAGGAAGGGACGATCCCCGCCTTTGACTTCGACATGGAGCGCCACGCGTGGCAGGTTTTGAAGCCAGAGCCGGGCGAGGTCTTCGGCGAGCCCCTGCTCTTTGAGCTGTGGAATGATCTTGGTGACGCGCGCCAACTGATCGGAGGTCTTTACTTCCCGACCGAGCATGGTTCCGATCAGGCGCAGGGCAACCTCTGGACCCATCGGTAACCCGGCATAGTTCCTCTCGATGTTGCTGACATTGACCGCGGCTCCCAGGAAAGGTACGCACGCCCCCCCATAAAGCCCCTCCACGATCATGTCCCAGTGCATGGGATCGATCAGCTCGCTGGCCTTCGGGTTCCCTTTCGGCATACGCGCAAGTATATCCCATGCAGACTTCCCGGACCCGGCGTGGCGCGCCTACCCCGCTCCGCCCACCGCCAGCACAATCTTCCCCGCCGCTCCGCCCTCCGCCAGGGCGGCGTAGGCGCCGGCGACGTCTTCAAAGGGGAAGACGCGGTCGACCAGCGGGCGCAGGCGGCCGTCGGCCAGGCGCGGGAGGGCGAAGTCGGCGAAGCCTTGAACCAGGCGGGCCTTCTCCTCGCGCGGCCGGGCGCGGAGGACCGAGCCGAGAAGGCGCAGGCGGCGGGAGAGGAGGTCGCCCAGGTCGACCTCCACCTTGCGGCCGGCGAGAAGGCCGACGAGCACCAGGCGGCCGCGCTCGCGGAGAGCGGCCAGGCGGGTGGAGATCCCGTCGCCGCCCACCAGGTCGATCACCAGGTCAACCCCGTGCCCTTCGTTCTGCTCGCGGACCCGTTCCGGGAGGTCGTTGCCGAGGAGCAGAAGGCCGTCGGCGCCGAGAGCGGAGAGCGGCTCCAGGCGCTCCCGGCTGCGCCCGGCCGCGAGCACGCGGGCGCCCAGGGCGTGCGCCAGCTGCACGAACATCGTCCCCATGCCGCCGGTGGCGCCGGTGATGAGGACCGTCTCGCCGGCCTGGAGCCCGCCCTCGGCGACCAGGTTGGTCCAGGCGGTGAGGCCGGCCTCGGGGAGGGCGGCGCCCTGGAGATAGGAGAAGGAGGCGGGCAGCGGCAGGAGCTGCCCGACGGGAATGGCGACCCGCTCGCCGTGGCCGCCGCCGCCCAGGAGGGCCATGACGCGGGCGCCCGGCTGCCAGGGGCCGGCCGGATTGACCCCCTCCCCCAGCTCCAGGATGCGGCCCGCGCATTCGAGGCCCGGCACCGGGCTCTCGCCGCGGGGCGGCGGGTAGAAGCCCTGCATCTGCATCAGGTCGGCGTGGTTCAGGCCGGCCGCCTCGACGGCGACCACGACCTCGCCGGACCCGGGGACCGGGTCCGGCAGGTCGCCGAGCCGCGGCCGAGGATCGCGGTCGCGTTCGACAGGAGGAAGGACGGCCCGCATTCCCGAGCCCTAGGTGACGATCAATTGGCCCCCACCGGCCGGGCCTTGGGGACCGGCTTCGGATCGGCCTCGCCGAACGCCGGCTGCGGCTTCACCGCCTTGGCCGGACGCACGTGGACGATCCCCTGCTCCAGCCAGGCGTGGTGGCCGTCGAGCACCCGCAGGCCCACCCGGTACTTGCGCACGTCGTCGTTCGCCCAGAGAGCGCGGAACAGCCGGCCGATGGTGCGCCGGGCGTTGCGGCAGAAGAGATCGGCGAGCTCCGTGGCCTTGGCGGCGTCGGCATGCCCCTGCTCGACCAGGCCCTGGGCGCGCGACACCGAGCCCGCCATGGCGAACAGCTCGTTGGCGATGTCGACCACCCGGAAGAGGAAGCCCTGCTTGTTCTGCAGCTTGCCCTGGTGGACGACCATGCCGTGGAAGATCTGCCGCGACAGGCGGCGGGTGCTGCGGTCGATGAAACGGAGGTGGGTGGCCAGGCTCCCGAACTCCGCGAAGTTGGGCCACAGGCCCCAGCCCACGTAGCGGGTCGGGTACCAGGAGCCATAGAAGGCGGCCATCTTCGGCAGCTCGGCGACCTTCTCCGCCAGCGGCTTCTCGGGGTCGATCAGCGCCCCGGCCACCTGCAGGTGCTTGTCGACCGCCTCGCGCGCCATGAAGAGGTGCATGATCTCGGACGAGCCCTCGAAGATCTTGTTGATCCGGTAGTCGCGCATCATCCGCTCGACGCCGATCGGCTCCTCGCCGCGCGCCGCGAGGGAGAGCTCGGTCTCATAGCCGCGGCCGCCGCGGATCTGCATGGTCTCGTCGACGATCTCCCAGGTGCGGGCGCTGTTCCACTCCTTGCACGCCGCGGCTTCGAGGCGGATGTCGAAGCCGCCGCGGTCGGACATCTCGGTCGCCAGAAGGGCGATCGACTCCATGGCGAAGGTGGTGGCGGCCATGTCGGCAAGCTTGTGGGTGATCACCTCGTGCTTGCCGACCGGCTTGCCCCACTGCACCCGCTCGCTCGCCCACTTGCGGCAGATCTCGATGCAGGACTTGGCCGTTCCCACCGAGCCGTTGGGGATCGAGAGGCGGCCGTCGTTCAAGGTGGTCAAGGCGATCTTCAGCCCCTTGCCCTCGCCGCCGATGAGGTTCTCGGCCGGCACCCGCACGTCGGTGAAGGAGATGACGGCGTTGGCGAGAGCGCGCAGGCCCATGAAGTGGCAGCGGTGCTCGACCTTGACCCCCGGCCAGGCGGTCTCGACGACGAAGGCGCTGATCTTCTTGCTCTGGGGATCGCGCGCCATGACGACGAGGAGCTTGGCGAGCGTGCCGTTGGTGCACCACAGCTTCTCGCCGTTCAGGAGGTAGTCGCCCTCGGGGGTCTTGACGGCGTCGGTCGTCAGCCGGGCGGGATCGGAGCCGACCTGCGGCTCGGTCAGGGCGAAGGCCGAGATGTCGCCCGCGGCGCAGCGCGGCAGGTACTTCTTTTTGAGCGTCTCCGAGCCGAACAGCTTGAGCGGCTGGGGGACGCCGATCGACTGGTGGGCGGAGAGCAGGGCCGAGAGGTTGCCGTCGCAGCTGCCGAAGAGGTGCATCACCTTCTGGTACTCGACGTTGGTGAAGCCCAGGCCGCCGTACTTCTTGGGGATCTTCATGCCGAAGGCGCCCAGCTTGCGCAGCCCGTCGACGACGTGCTCGGGGTACTCCCCGGTGGCGTCGATCTGGACCGAATCGACCTGCTCTTCCACGAACTCCTTGAGCGCCCGGTAGAAGGCGGTGAACTCCGGTCGCTCGTCCGCCTGGAAGGGATAGGGATGGATGAGATCGAGCCGGAAGTTGCCGAGGAACAGCTCGCGCAGGAAGCTCGGCTGCTTCCACTCGGCCTCGCGGGAGGCCTCCGCCACCTTCCTCGATTCCGTCTCGCTCACGTGCTGCAGGTCATCGGTCGCCATGGTTCGTCTCCCTTGAATGGCTGCGATCGCTCCTGCGGCGGAGTCTGGGGGGTTTGCCGCAGTGCGACGTAATCATACCATAAAATCGGCACAAACCAGGGCCAAGTGGGGCGCGGCAAGAGTCTGCCGCAGCGCGGCGGAAGGGGGCTGCTGAGCGCCCTGGGTCTCTGCTCTACACTATGGGGCCATGTCCAATCCGACCCCGGCAACCTCACCCCTATGGGAGACCCTCCGCAGCAACCTCACCGCCACCCGCCGCCAGGTCCTGCTCTACGCCGCCGTCTACCTCCTCTGGGGCTTCACCATGAACTCCCTGGGGAAGCTGTTGCGGATCGCCGAGTTCGCCACCTGGTGGCAGGTGATCACTTGCTACGTCCTCTACCTGGTTCCGGCCTCGCTCCTGGTGCGCCGCTGCAGCTTCTTCCAACAGTATCTGTACGGCCTGCTGACCCTCGCCCCCTTGGAGCTCCTGGGCTATGCCTTGGGCACCTCGCGGGCCTATCCGGGCAACGTCCTCGACCGCGTCCTCGGGGAGAGGAACTTCACCCTGGCGATGGTGGTCTTCTTCGGCTGGCTCCTGCCCCTCGGCAATGGGGCAGTCGCCGGGCTGGAGCGGCGGATTTTCGTCAGCCCGCGAACCGCCGGTACAGCTCCACATACTCCCGCCCCTGCACGTCCCAGGAGAAATCCCGCGCCATCCCGTTCTGCATGAGCTTGGCCCAGGCCATGCGGTCGTTGAAGCCGTCCAGGGCCAGGTTCAGCGCCCAGGCGAGCCCATCGGAAGAGAAATGGTCGAAGAGGAAGCCGGTGCCGCGGCTGCTCGTCGCGTCCCAGGGCTCGACCGTATCGGCGAGGCCGCCGGTCCGCCGCACCACGGGCGGGGTGCCGTAGCGCAGGCTGTACATCTGGTTCAGACCGCAGGGCTCGAAGCGCGAGGGCATGAGGAAGAGGTCCGAGCCGGCCTCGATCCAGTGCGCCAGGCGCTCGTTGTAGCCGCGGTAGAACCAGGCGCGGCCGGGGAAGCGGCGTTCGAGCTCGGCGAAGAAGCTCTCGTAGCGCTCCTCGCCGCTCCCCAGGGCGACCAGCCGGAGGTCGCGCCGGGCGAGCAGGTCAGGCAGCACGGAGAAGGCGAGGTCGAAGCCCTTTTGGGCGGTCAGCCGCGAGACCACCCCGACGACCGGTGCCCCGGTCGTCGGGTCCATCCCGATCTCGGCCAGGAGCCGCCGCTTCATCGAGGCCTTCCCCCCCAGGTTGTCCACCGAGTAGTGATAGGGCAGGTGGGGGTCGGTCGCCGGGTCCCAGTCGCCGTAGTCAACGCCGTTGACGATCCCGATCAGCCGGTTGGCGCGGGCGCGCAGGAGGGCGTCCACCCCGAAGCCCTGCTCGGGGGTCTGGATCTCCTGGGCATAGGTCCGGGAGACCGCGGTGATGGCGTCGGCGTGGAGCAGGCCGGTGCGCAGGTAGTTGAGCTCGCCGGCGGCCAGGCGGGCGGTGTCCAGCCAGTCGACGTAGGGGACGAGGTCGAGGTCCGCCACCAGGGAGCGGTCGACCACCCCCTGGTAGATCACGTTGTGCAGGGTGAGCACCGAGCGGGTGCGGTCGAAGAGCCGGTCCCAGTTGTAGAGGGTTTTGAGGAACAGCGGGGCGAGCGCGGTGTGCCAGTCGTGGCAGTGGACGACGTCGGGTCCCCAGCCCATGCGCTGCGCGCACTCCAGGGCGGCCCGGGTGAGGAAGGCGAAGCGCAGCCAGTCGGCCCAGTCCCCCTGGTAGATCCCCGGCATCCCGTAGAGGGCCGGGCAGTCGACGAAGTAGACGTCGACCTCGCTCGCCGGCAGGCGGCAGGTGCGGGCGGTGAAGGTGAAGTGCCGGGGTCCCATCGCGAGCGGCACGTCGCGGATGAAGTCGACCGGCGGGTAGCGCTCGGGCTCGGCGGCGAGCTGGCGGTAGAAGGGGAGGAAGATCCGGACGTCGTGCCCCTCCCGGCCGAGGTGGCGGGAGAGGCCGGCCACCACGTCTCCCAGGCCGCCGGTCTTGGCGAAGGGGGTGACCTCGGCGGCCACCTGGCAGACCCGGAGCGGCGGCGGCATTAGATCACCGTCCCCGGCGGCAGCACGGCGTTCTTGGGCACGACGATGATCCCCTCGCGGATGGCGTAGTTGTCGGCGTCGGCGTTCTGGACGCCGGCGGCGTTCAGCAGCTTGCAGCCGTCGCCGATCCGGGCGTTGAAGTCGATGATGGCGTTCCGGATCTCGCAGTCCCGGCCGATCCCCAGGGCGACCCCGTCGCCGCCCGGCACGTCGTTCTCCCAGGCGTTGGCGCCCATGATCACCGAGCGCTCGATCACCGAGCCGGAGCGCACCACGGCGCGGACGCCGATGATCGAGTCGGTCACCCGCTGGCCCGAGAGGATGCTCCCCTCGGAGAGGATCGAGTACTGGACGAAGCACTGGTTGACCTTGGTCCCGGGGAGGAAGCGGGCGTGGGTGTAGATCCGGAAGTCCGGGTCGTAGAGGTTGAGCGGCGGCAGCGGCAGGGTCAAATCCAGGTTGGCCTGATGGAAGCTCGGGATAGTCCCGATGTCGGTCCAGTAGCCCTCGTAGGGGTAGGCGTAGACCCGATACTCGGAGAGCGCCTGGGGGATGACCTCGCGCCCGAAGTCGATCGTCGAGCTGCCGATCAGCAGCTCGGAGAGGACCTCCGGCCGGAAGATGTAGATGCCCATGCTGGCGAGGAGCGAGCCCTGCGGGGCGGGGAACCCCAAGGCGGCCTGGGTCTGGTCGTTCAGGGCCAGGGCGTCCAACTGCTCCGCCTCCTTGGGCTTCTCCACGAACTCGACCACCCGGCCCGAGGCGTCGAGCTGCAGGATGCCGAAGGCCGGCGCCTCCTCGCGGCTGACCGGCTTGACGGCGATCGTCAGGTCGGCTTGCCGCTGGCGATGGGCCTGGACGAACTCGACGATGTCCATCAAGTAGAGCTGATCTCCGGAGAGGATGAGGATCTCCGGCGGGTTCTGCTCGAGCAGGCGGGGCAGGGTCTGGCGCACGGCGTCGGCCGTGCCCTGGTACCAGTCGCGGCGCTCGGTCGTCAGCTCGGCGGCCAGGATGTTGACGAAGCCGGAAGAGAAGGCGTCGAAGCGGTAGGTCTGCGCGATGTGGCGGTGGAGGCTCGCGCTGTTGAACTGGGTGATGACGAAGATGCGGTCGATGCCGCCTTGCAGGCTGTTGCTGATCGGGATGTCGATGAGGCGGAACTTCCCCCCCACCGGCACCGCCGGCTTGGCCCGATCGCGGGTCAGGGGCCACAACCGGCTCCCCTGTCCGCCACCCAGAATGGCTGTGACCACCTTCTCCACGGCACCTCCCCCCGAAAAGCGCGGCTATCTTACCGCAGCCTTCCACCCGCCGACCGCGGCACCTTTCCACTTGCAATCTCAGGACCGCGAGGGCTCGCCCCCGTCCCCCTGAAACTGTCACGCGAATTTTCGTAATGCAGGGTGTAATCTAGGTCACATAGTTTCTTGCCCTTTGACAAGGAGACTCTATGCGCCAGAATTCACGTCCGACCCCCTCCCCCGCCCTCCTCGTGGCGGGCCTCCTCGCCGCCGTCCTCGCGATCACCCCGGCCGCCGTCCAGGCCGCCGCCCACCCGGGCCCTCTCCCCATCGTGATCGCCCGCCTCCTGCCGCTCGGCACCGTGGTCACCGTCGAGGGCTCGGTCACCGTCCCTTCGGGCGACTTCGCCTCCAGCTTCTTCGACGAAGGATTTGCGGTGCAGGACCGGACCGGTGGCATCTACGTCAGCTCGGCGGACAACTTCGGCCTCCTTCTCCGCCAGGAGGCGCGGGTCACCGGGACGCTCATGGACAGCGGCGGCCTGCTCATCCTCGTGCCGTCCGGCGCGGGCGACGTCACGGTGCGCGGCCTGGGTGACCGGGTGGACCCGCTCCGGGTCTTCACCGGTGGCATCGGCGAGCTCACGGAGGGGCGGATCGTCCAGGTCACGGGCCGGATCACCCAGCCGATCGGGAACGACCTGCCCTTCGGCTATAAGGTCTTCGTCAACGACGGCACGGGCGAGATCCGGGTCTTCGTCAACCTGGGGACCGGGATCGACGTCTCCGGCCTGGCCCAGGGACAGCGCATCACCGTCATCGGTTTCAGCGGCCAGTTCATCGACTACGAGATCGACCCCCGCTTCCCCAGCGACATCCGGGTCCAGCACTAGTCCGGCAGCGCGGGACGGGCGGCGCTCCCGCCGGGGGCGCCGCCGGTCTCGCCTCAGGCGCCGATCCCCACCTCGTAGCGCTCGCGAAGGATTTTCAGGTGGTGGCGGGCATGCCCGACCATGATGTAGGCCAGGGCGCGGACCGTCACCGGATGGTTGTTGGCGTGGCCCACCTGCTCCCAGGCAACGGGTTCGAGCCGGCGCAGCGACGAGAGGTTCACCCCGCGGAGCGCGGTGAAATCGCCGACCAGCGATTCCAGGCTCTGGCGGTCGAAGCCGGCGTGGGCGACGTAGCTGTTCTCGTCGAAACCCGGCAGCCCCTGCGGCTCGCCGCGGCTGATGCAGAAGGCGCGGTAGCCGAACACCCGCTCGGCATCCGTCAGGTGGCCGAACAGCTCGCGGACGCTCCACTTCTCCGGCGCGTAGCGGAAGGTCTCCCGCTCGGCCGGGACGCTGTTGGCCACCCGGCGCAGGAGCTCGATCTGCCCGGTCAGGACCGGCAGGATGGCGTCCTCGGGGACCAGCGAGACGTAGGCTTCGTAAAACGGGGCATACTCGGTCGGGGCAGGTCTTTGGTTCATCTTCATTCCCGGAAGTCTTAGGGGTAGATCTTGTACAGCATCCGTGGGTAGGGGATCGTCTCCCGCAGGTGCGGCAGGCCGCACATCCAGGCGACGAAGCGCTCGATCCCCATGCCGAAGCCGCTGTGCGGGAAGGTGCCGAACTTGCGCACGTCCAGGTACCACTGGAAGGCCTCGATCGGCAGGTCGTGCTGGCGGATGCGTTCGAGCAGCAGATCGTGGTCGTGGATGCGCTGGCTGCCGCCGATGATCTCGCCGTACCCCTCGGGGGCGAGGAGGTCGAGGCCCAGAACGGTCTCCGGGTTCTCCGGGTCGGGCTGCATGTAGAAGGCCTTGAACACCGCCGGGAAGCGGGTGACCATCACCGGGCGGTCGAAGTGGCTGGCGAGGATGGTCTCCTCGTCGCCCCCGAAGTCGTCCCCCCAGGTTATGGAGTTCCCCGCCTCGTTGAGGATCTTGACCGCCTCGGTGTAGGTGATCTTGGGGAAGGGCGGCAGGATCTGCTCGAGCTTCGCGGTGTCGCGCTCCAGGACCTTGAGCTCCTCCTTCGCCCGTTCGAGCACCCGGCCGGTCAGGTAGACGACGAAGTCCTGGGCGAGCTGGCAGAGGCCGTCGAATTCGAGGAAGGCGACCTCGGGCTCGACCATCCAGAACTCCATGAGATGGCGGCGGGTCTTCGACTTCTCGGCCCTAAAGGTGGGGCCGAAGCAGTAGACCTTGCCGAGCGCCGCCGCCGCCGGCTCCAGGTAGAGCTGGCCAGACTGGGCGAGGTAGGCCTTGTCGCCGAAGTAGTCGGTCTCGAAGAGGGTCGAGGTCCCCTCGCAGGCGGCCGGGGTGAGGATCGGCGAGTCGATGAGGGTGAAGTCGCGCTGGTAGAAGAAGTCGCGGATCGCCTGCTCGACTTCGCTGCGCACTCGAAGAGCGGCGCGCTGGCGCGAGGAGCGGAGCCAGAGGTGGCGGTGCTCCATCAGGAACGCGGTGCCGTGCTCCTTGGGGGTGATCGGGTAGTCCTCGGTGAGCGCCAGGATGGCGAAGCCGGTGAGCTGCACCTCGACCCCTCCGGGCGCCCGCTTGTCCTCCTTGACCTTGCCGGTGACCCGGACGGTCGACTCCTGGGTGACCCGCTCGACATCGGCCCAGCCCGCCTCGGGGAGGTCGGCGCGGCTCGCCACGGCCTGGACGACGCCACCGGTCGTGCGCACCTTCAGGAAGGCGATCTTGCCGCTCGATCGTTTGGCGTCGAGCCAGCCGGAGAGGGCGACCTCCTGGCCGGCCTGCTGCTGGAGCTCACGGAGGGACGTGACGGAGATGGGGTCGCTCATGGTGGGGCGGGATTGTAGCCGATTCTGTGCAAACCGGGGGCGCAGGGTTGCGCGATGGGGCTCCCAGGCCTACGATGGACATCCAGATGCTGACGCGGCGCGGCAAACCGGAGACGGAGGGGGAGTACGACTGGCTGACCCAAGACCGACCCAATTTCTGGGAGGCCTACCAGGACTTCCTCCGTCGGAACCCCGACTTCTCCGAGGACGCCATCGAGCCCGAGGAATGGCTCGCCGGGGTCCGCGACCCGTCTCCCGGCCGGGAGTTCTCCTGGTGAGCCTGTGCTCCGATCTCGGGCGTGGAAGACAGGGCAGGCACAGGGGCTCTGCCCCTACGCTGCCCTGCTTGGAACCGTTCGTCCCGAGAACATAGGCGAAGAGATGAAGGTAGCAGCAGGGCAGGTAGGGGCAGAGCCCCTGTGCCTGCCCTGTGCGGCCGTTAAGGTAGCGCCTATGGGTGAGAGGGCGCCTATCTCACAGGCTTTGTCTTCGCCCTTCCTCTTCCGCCTCTTTCCTGCTAGTCTCCCCCACATCGAGAGGATTGCCCTCTCGCCCCCAAGCAAGCGAGGTCGAACAGAGCCGCCTGAGCAGTCAGGCCCGGAGGGGCGGCAGAGGGACCGTCGCCCCTTCGGGGCTTTGTTTTCTTGGGGTTACTTCAACCTGGGGCTCTCGCCGGCTCTCGCCCCAGGCTATATGCCTTCGCCCCTTCGGGGCTGGCGCGCAGGTCCGGGAGCCTTTCCGGAGGTCCGGAACGACTTCCGGAGCTTCCGAAACGCTTTCGGAGGTCCCGGAACGTCTTCCGGAGCGGCCGAAACACTTTCCGGAGGTTCCCGAACGTCTTCCGGAGCGTCCGAAACGCTTTCCGGAGGTCCCGGAACGATTTTCGGAGCGTTCGGAACGCTTTCCGGAGGTCCCGGAACGATTTTCGGAGCGTCCGGAACGCTTTCCGGAGGTCCCGGAACGATTTTCGGAGCATCCGGAACACTTTCCGGAGGTCCCGGAACGATTTTCGGAGCATCCGGAACACTTTCCGGAGGTCTCGGAACGATTTTCGGAGCATCCGGAACACTTTCCGAAGGTCCCGGAACGATTTTTGGAGCGTCCGGAGCACTTTCCGGAGGTCCCGGAACGACTTCCGGAGCATCCGGAGGGATTTGGGAACCTCCCGAAGGATTTCGGGAAGGCTCCGGAGGTAGGGTCTCGGCTAAGGCTTGGCCACATACGTCAGGGCGGCGGTGGCGGCCCGCTGCTCGGCGATCTTCTTGCTCGGCCCTTCCCCGTGGCCGGCGCACTCGCCGTGGACCCAGCACTCGACGGCGAACCGCTTGCTGTGGTCGGGTCCCGTCTCGGCGGTCAGGCGGTACTCGGGGAGAGCCCAGCCCCGCCCCTGGGCCACCTCCTGGAGCCGGGTCTTGGCGTCGCGGTCGATGGCGGCCGGGGTGCCCGGGGCGAGGCCGGCTTCGAGCATGGGGAGGATGACCGAGCGGGCCGCCTCGATGCCGCCGTCCAGGTAGACGGCGCCGAACACCGCCTCCATGGAGTTGGCGAGGAGCGAGAGCTTGCCGCGCCCGCCCGAGCGCTCCTCCCCCACCCCCAGGCGCAGCACCTCGCCCAGCGCCACCTGCTCGGCATAAGGGGCGAGGACGTCCTTGCTCACCAGGTGGTTCTTGCGCTTGGTCAAGTCGCCCTCCGGCAGCTCGGGGAGGTTCCGGTAGAGCCACTCGGTGGTGATGAGGCCGAGCACCGCGTCGCCCAGGAACTCCAGACGCTCGTAGTTGGCCTCGACGCCCTGCTCGTTGGCGTAGGAGCGGTGGGTCAGGGCGAGGTCCAAGAGGGACTCCTGGCGGAACCGGTAGCCGATGCGCTTCTCGAAGGAGGTGGCGGTGCGACGTCCGAGCATAGGAGAAGATTATCTCCTCCCGAACCGCCTTTCGAGGTCCACGTCGGTCATCTGGAGGACGATCGGCCGGCCGTGGGGGCAGGCGTAGGGCTGCTCGGCGGCGAAGAGCTCGGCCACCAGGGCCTCCATCTCCAGCGGCTGGAGCGGGTGGTGCATCTTGACCGCGGCCTTGCAGGCGAGGCTCGCGGCCAGGGCGTCGAGGATACGGCCGCGCAGGTCGCCGCCCTCGCGATCGCCGGCATCCCCGGTCTCCGAGGCCAGCCGGGCGAGGAGCGCCACGGCCTCGCCGAGGCCGAGGACGGCGGGCACCGCGGTCAGGGCCAGGGAATTGCCGGAGAGGGAGGCGATCCCGAAGCCGCACCCCTCCAGCCGGGGGATGAGCTCGAGGAGCCGCAACCGCTCGGCCGGCCCGAGGTCGAGGAGCGGCGGGGTGAGGAGCGTCTGGACCGCCGACCGCTCGGCGGCCATCGACCGGCGCAGGCGCTCGTAGAGGATGCGCTCGTGCGCCACATGCTGGTCGATGAGGTAGAGGCCGTCCGGCCCTTCGAGGAGAATCAGGGTCCCCTTGTACTGGCCGAGCAGGCGGAAGGGCCGGGCGCCCCCCTCTTTGCGCCCGGAGAGCGGCACCGGCGCTCGGGAGAGCGGTGCGTAGCTGGCGGCGGCGAGACGGCCGGGGCTGGGGCCAGGGGCCGCCCCCACCGGCGGCCCTTCCCGGATCTCCGAGGGGCCACCCCAGACCGGAGTCCAGGGGGTTCCCGGGGTCATGGGGGTTTCCGGAGCCCCCGGAGACCACCCCCGCTCGCCGAGGCCCTGCCAGGCGAAGGGGGTGGAGGGTTCCTGCCGGCTGGGCGGCCGCAGGGGCGCCGGTTCCTCGCCGCGCGCCCGCTCCAGGCCGCGGCGCAGGGTCCGGGAGAGCCGGTCGATCAGGCCGGGATCGCGGAAGCGGACCTCCGCCTTCTGGGGATGGACGTTGACGTCGACCTCCTCGGGCGGCAGGTCGAGGAAGAGGAAGAGGGCCGGGAAGTCCTCGCTCTTCCACTCCTCGCGCACCGCCCGATAGAAGGTGCCGAGCACCACCCGGTCGCGCAGCAGCCGGCGGTTGACGAAGACGAACTGGCGGTGCCCGCGCGCCGTGTCGGGGGTGCCCACAAACCCCCCGATCGATTCGCCGCCGATCGCTTCGCCGGTCTCGCCGGGATCGGCGCCAGGGGATTCGCTACCGGGGATCTCGGCCAGGGCGGCGGCGAAGGCGGCGCCGAAGATCTGGGCGATCCGTTCGCGCGCTCCGCGCACCTCCCCGGGGGTCGCCAGGGCATCGAGCAGGGTGCGCCCCTCGTGGACGACGAGGAAGCGCACGTCGGGGCGGGCCAGAGCATAGCCCTGGACGACCTCCAGGGCGCGGCGCAGCTCGGTCTGCGAGGCCTTCAGGAACTTGCGCCGGGCGGGGACGTTGAAGAACAGCGACCGCACCTCGATCGTCGTCCCCCGCGGCCGGGCGAACGGCTCGGCGACCCGCACCCGGCTGCCCTCGATCAGCACCCGGTGGCCGTCACCGGCCGCCTCGGCGGTGGTCAGCTCGACCCGTGCCACCGCCGCGATCGAGCACAGAGCCTCGCCGCGGAACCCCAGGGTGGCGACCCGCTCCAGGTCCTCGAAGCTGCCGATCTTGCTCGTCGCGTGCTGGTCGAAGGCGAGGAGGGCGTCGTCGCGGCCCATGCCCCAGCCGTCGTCGGCCACGACGATCCGCCCCTTGCCGCCCCCTTCAAGCTCGATCCGCACCTCGGTCGCCCCGGCGTCCAGGGAGTTCTCGACCAGCTCCTTGACCACCGAGGCTGGACGCTCCACCACCTCGCCAGCGGCGATCTGGGAGACCAGGTGGTCGGGGAGGAGGTGGATGCGCGGCACCGGGGCATTGTACAGGGAGAACAAATCGCGGCGAGGGGGCTCAAGAGGTACACTTCGGGATCATGAAGCCGGTCGATGCCATCGAGCTCCCTTCGCGCGAGGTGAGGCGGTCTGTGGCCGAGACTGTCGATAACCGGTTCGACGACCCGAGATTTCCTGACATCTCCTATCGCTACGGAGCTGCTGGACCAGCGCCTGTGATCCGGGGCACCGGCATCCGCGTTCAGACCCTCGTCGTCGCCGTTCAGGACTGGGATGGGTCGGCGGCTCAGACCGCCGAGGACTACGGATTGTCACTGTCCCAGGTCGCGGAGGCGCTCGCCTTCTACGGGGCACATCGGGCCGAGATCGACGCCCTACTCGCCGAGGAGGAGCAGCTCGCAGCCTCTGCTCTTAAGGGATCGAATTAATGCTGCTCGACGGACGTCCAGAGCAGCACCGGCGACCCGTGTAAAGGTGGGGCCTTGCGGAGCATCGAGCTTGAGCAAGGTTGCTAGAGTCTTCGATGCTCAGCGGCTCTCCGTTGCCGGAGGGTACTTCGCTAGGATATCCTTAATCAGGAGCCGAATCTTTTTACACAGCGCCCCCTCCGAAACTTCTGTAGCCTTGTAGATGACAACCCGCCGAGTGCGCAAGTCAAATGGAATATCGGCGTCGGATTGCGCCAGTAGGATTACCGGCTTCGCAAGAGCATGGGCTATCCCCACCTCGTAGAGCACATTCGCGTTCCGCCCCGTCAGGTCTGCAACCACCACGTCCGCAAAGTAAATGCCGCTCCAAAGATCAGCCATGACATTCCGTCCATAGAGCTCATCCGCACGCAGGCACAACAGGCCTTCGCACCCCACAGCATTTCTGATTTCTTCGTAGACGTCCGACCAGATAGTCTCGAATGGCATAAGTACAAACCCAACGGGAGTTCCTTGCTCATTTCGACCGGCAGCACCGACCTCAAACACTGCCTCGGGGCCAAGCTCCAGGCTGCGTGCCTTCCATATCGTGAGCTCACGCACGATTCGATCGACGCAAGCACGCACTCCCGTGTTCTCCAATATATAATGCACATTGGCTACAGGATTACTCTGCTGTCTCCGGCAGGCACCGATGACAAAATAATAAAGGCCGTTCAAAGCAGCCTGAATCTGTTCTTCGACCGTTGTTATGATGGCAACGACAACGACAAGACCAACGGAAAGTGCAAAGAAAATATAGCGCATCCCAGAGAAGAGATTCGGGTAATCCCAAAACATTATTCGCCCGATTCCCAAAACTGCCGCGCTGATGAGCCCAAGCGGCATGGCAACGATCGCCGATACATGACCCCGGAGATTGATTTTATCCCGACTACGGCGCTTCGCCTCGTCCCTTGCGCGGACGAGCCCCATGAGGATCAAAAATAAAGCTGCGCTCCATGACAGCTCCAGCATGGAGCGGGGGCGCTTCAGCCCGAGAATCTCCTCCGTTTGGAAAAAGCTTTCATTGCATAAAAGAACGAGAATACCGACGACGGTGAGTACCAGCCAACCTCGAGCCTGGATAAGCAAGAAGAGGAGGCCCGAGGCTATTGCCACCGCTTCAAGTATAGAAAGCACTGTACGGATCGTCAGTGCTAGAATATCCAAGCGCGCCGATGCCAGTACCGAGACGAACAGAGTAAAATAGGCAGCAAAAAATCCAACGATGGTTAGTGCGTAAAAAACAATAACAAGTCGGCTAGTAGGCGGGCGCACGCCGTCGTCGGGGGGGCCGATCAGGAGACGAAGAAAAGCCATGATCCACACTACCAGAAACAGGCAGAGTGGAACCTGGTACAAGAAGGAACCTAGTGACGAACTATTTGTGTCCACACCTTTAACATTTACAAAGTAGTTGTACGCTGCATCCCCAAGGATGCCCAAACACCCGGAAGCCGCCAACAAGAGGAGGAAGTGTCGATTGGTACCGCTGAAGACTCGGCTGAGCTTCAGTGCCATGACAAATACCAGGAGGTGAAGGCTCGTTTGTACGGCAAGGTTAAGCCAACCAGCAGCGGCACTGCCCTTGATACCCCACAGGAGCGCGTAGGTTACTGCGTAGACGAGATATATTCCCACAAAGATGAGAATGCCGAGACCGCCACCGCGGTCAGTCACCTCGCCGCCGTGCTCGATCTCTTTCATCTTTGGCGCAGCCAGACTCGATGTGACAGCCGATTCTTTCCACGCGGCAATCCGGATCCGCGTGCCATTCTTATCCAGCTGTCGGGCTCGGCGCTTCCGTCTCCGCGGGATCTATGCCGCGGAGAAGCTGTCCGATCGGGGTCCGCTCAGTGCCGTCGGCTTGTGAGGCCACCAGCAGGAAAGCCCATATGCATTCCCAGAACATGTTTTCTATTCTACTCCATCCCATCAGGCTGCCGCCCCACTATAGCGGCCGAATCTCGTACCTTGGCTCCCGAAGCTCACTCCCCCGCCGGGCCACGATCAGGGTGTTCCCCCAACCGTGGCGCCAGAGGGGGATGCGGCGCAGAAGGTCGCGCAGGAGCCCGCGGGCTCCCCGGGGGTCCGGGCGGTGCGGCAGGGTCCGGTGCTCCAGGATCTCCAGCCCGGCGGCCTGGAGAAATCGCACCAGGAGGTGGGACTGGGCGACGTGGACCGCGTCGGCGTCGGGGACGTAGCCCTCGGTCAGGACGCGCGGGTTCTCCACCCGCTCGAAGCGGTGGCGCCCGTCGAGGGTGGAGCGGAGCTGGCGCAGGAGGCGGCAGAAGGCGACCGGGAGGCGCCGGCCGGGCGGCAGGGAGGGCGGCATCTCGTAGGGGAGGTCCCAGGCCGAGCCGACGAGGAGGAGGAGCCCGCCCGGGCGCACGATGCGCGCCGCTTCGAGGAGGGTCCGCCCCGGCTCGTGGAAGTGCTCCAGGGCATAGGTCGAGAGCACCGCGTCGACGCTTCCGGTGGCGACGGGGAGCGCCTCGCCGTCCCCTCGCACCCGCATCCCCGGCCGCCCCTGCTCGGCCGCCATCACCAGGGCGGCCGTCGAGACGTCGAAGCCGATGTACCGGCAGCCGCGGGGAATCCAGAGCGCATTCTCGCACGAGCCGCAGCCGAGGTCGAAGACCCGCTCCCCCGCCTTCAGGTAGCCAAGGAGGACCTGCCGCTCCGGCGACGCCTCCGGGTTCGCCGCCGCCGCCTGGGCGTAGTAGTCGCGGCTCCGATCCCAGAAGTCGGAGAGGCGGCGCTTGGTCGAGGCGTCGGGGGAGGCGGGCATCGGCTTCCTATATCACGGCCCGGCGCTCGGGAACGCCGTCGATCCAGGCCACCAGGAGAAGGAGGGCGGTCGGCACCAGGTGGAAGAAGAGCCGGGCGGCGCCGGTCTGCACGTAGAGCCGGGTGTCGACCGCGGCCGAGAGGTAGATGTAGACGTAGAAGCCAAGCTGGAGCATGGCCGCCAGGACCACCGGACGGAAGCGGCGGTCGAGGGCGAGCAGAGGGAGCGCCAGGAGAGTAAGCGACAGGAAGTGCCAGTTAACGGTCAGCAGGGCGCGCCCAAGCTCGGGCAGGACCACCTCCAGCCGCGACCAGCGGAAGTCGCCCGAGAATTTCGACTGGAAGAGGTGGAAACGCCAGACCGGCCAGGCCCAGAGGGCGGCCATGGCGAGGCTCGGCAGGCCGGCGCGGAGGGCTGCCCCCAGGAAGGAGCGCCAACCCGGCCGCGCGCGGGCCCGGCGGAGCAGGTAGAGGCCGATCAGGAAGGCGGCTAGGGGCAGCCCTTCGACCTTGGCGGCGGCCCCGATCGCGGCGGCGATCCCCAACCGGTGGTCGGCCGCGGGCGACGACGGAGCGAGGAGGGGAACGGCGGCGGCGAGGAGGGCCACGGCGATCAGCCAGTCGGGGCTGCCGGCCAGGAGGTAGCCAATCCCGAACATGGCAAGGGTCAACCCGAGCACCGCCATCCCCACCTGGCGAGCGAACCGCGAGGTGCCCAACTCTCTCAGCAGATCCCGGCCGAAGAGCAGCAATAGGGCGAACCCGGCGACCGACCAGAGCGCCATCACCGGCTCGCGGAATCCGCCGTCCCAGAGCGCAGTCAGGGCGAAAAGCCCGGGCAGAAGGTTCGGATAGTCGGGATGGAGGTGGGTGCTCCAGGGCCGGGTGAGATAACGAAAGTCGATGCCGTGGGCGAGGGCGAAGGTCTTCCCCTTGATCCCCCAGTGATAGATGAAGTCCGAGTTCAGGTTCCACGACCGCGCCGTGCAGAAGGCGAAGACGCCGAGCGCCAGGACCGCGACCGCGTCCCCCCAACCCCAGGCGGGAGGGGAAGCCCCCTCCTCCACGGCCGGGCGGGCGGGTCGAGAGAGGAGGCTCCAGGCGATGCCGGCGAGGAGCGGCGGGCCGAGGGTGGCGAGCCCCCAACGCAGGCCCATCAGGGAGAAGGCGAGGAGCAGGACGTCGAGGAGCAGGAGCCCGGCGAGGCCGGCCACCCCCAGGGAAAGCCCCCGGCGACCGGGAGGAACGGCGCGGACCGCCCAACCGTGACCGAGGAGGAGCAGCAGGGCGGAGAGCCCGAGGAGCGCGGTCAGCGGAGCACCTTGTAGACCGCACCCTCGGGGGTGGTGAGGATCGGCGCCAGCCGGGGATCGCGCCGATCTTCGAGCCGGGTACCGTAGGCGATCCAGAAATCGGCCGGAAAGTCGGGTGAGGGTCCGTTCGCCAGCCGCGTCTCGATCCCGGGCAGGAAGTAGATCAGCCAGAGGTAGCGGAAGAAGCGCTCCGGCTCCGGTCCCGGCTCGTCGGTCACCGCCACCCGGCTGCCGGCGGGCAGAAGCGACTTCGCCGCTGCCGCGAAGCGCTCCATCCGCCGTACCGGCCGGCTGGTGATTCGCCAGGTCGACGGCCGCTCCTCGAGGAAGGGATCATGGCGCAGCAGCCACTCGCTGCGGTGGAACTCCAGGCTGAAGGCGAAGGCAGTCCAGGCGAGGAGCGCCAGGAGGGCGAGCCGGCGCGGAAACGGTCGGTGCGGATGCATGGAGAGGCCCGTGCCAGGCCGGTGATGGTGGGTGGCGGCGGCGGAGCCCTCCCCCGCCGCCACTCAAAATCTCTTTCGCTAGCTCTCTTCCTTCCCCCCCGCCCCCAGGCCCAGCTTGGCCCGCGCCGCGGCCAGCCTCGCGATGGGAACGCGGTAGGGGGAGCAGGAGACGTAATCGAGGCCCACCTTCTCGAAGAAGCCGATCGAGGCGGGATCGCCGCCGTGCTCGCCGCAGACCCCCAGGTGGAGGTGCTCTTTCACCTTCCTCCCCTTTTCGCAGGCCATGCGGACGAGCTGCCCCACCCCGGGCTCGTCGATCCGCGCGAACGGGTCGAAGGGGAGAATCTTCTGCTCCAGGTACTCGGGCAGCCACTTGTTGGCGTCGTCGCGCGAGTAGCCGTAGGTCATCTGGGTCAGGTCGTTGGTGCCGAAGGAGAAGAAGTCGGCGTGGGGCGCGATGCGGTCGGCGGTGAGCGCCGCCCGTGGCACCTCGATCATGGTGCCGATCGGGATGTCGAGCTGCATCTTCTGCTCTTCGAGCACCCGTTTCACCACCGCCGCCGTGCGCTCGCGGAGCTTGACCATCTCCTCTTCCGTTCCGACGAGCGGCACCATGATCTCCGGCTGCGCCGCAACCCCTGCCTTTACCCGCGCGCAGGCGGCCCGCACGATGGCCTCGACCTGCATGTCGTAGATCTCCGGGAAGGTCAAACCCAGCCGGCAGCCGCGGTGACCCAGCATCGGATTCGCCTCGGCGAGCGCCGCCACCCGCGCCTCGACCTCCGCCGCCGGCACGCCGGTCTCCGCGGCGAGCTGCGCCACCACCTTCTCGCCGTGCGGCAGGAACTCGTGGAGCGGCGGATCGAGCAGACGGATGGTGATCGGCACCCCGGGGAGGGCGTCGAAGATCCCCTCGAAGTCGCCCTGCTGCACCGGCAGGAGCTGGCGGAGCGGCTCGGCCCGCTCCTCGGCGGTGCGGGCGAGGATCATCCGCCGCACCCAGGAGATGCGCGCCTCGTCGAAAAACATGTGCTCGGTGCGGCAGAGGCCGATCCCCTGGGCGCCGAAGGCGTGGGCGACCGCGGCGTCGCGCGGCGTGTCGGCGTTGGCGCGGATCTTGAGCCGCCGCTCCCGGTCCGCCCATTCGAGGATCTTGACGAAGGCGTCGACCGACTTCGAGGTGACCGGCTGCTTTTCGATCAGGGACTGGACCACCTCGGAGGGGCGAGGCGCCAGGGCCCCGGCGATGATCTCGCCGGTCGAGCCGTCGATCGACAGGTCGTCGCCCTCGTGGAGCACCAGGCCGGCCGCCCGCACCTCCCCCGCCGCCTCGTCGACGGTCAGCTCGCCGGCCCCCACGACGCACGGTTTGCCCATGCCGCGGGCGACCACCGCGGCGTGCGAGGTCATGCCGCCGCGCGAGGTCACGATGCCGGCCGAAGCGTGCATGCCGACGATGTCCTCGGGCGAGGTCTCGGCGCGCACCAGGAGCACCGGCCCCTTCGTGGCCATCTCCGCCGCCCGCTCGGCGGTCAGGGCGATCTTCCCCGCCGCAGCACCCGGACCGGCGGGCAGGCCGCGCGCCAGGAGGCGCTTCCCTTCGACCGCCTTCTTCTTCTGATCGAGATCGAAGACCGGCGCCAGGAGCTGCTCCAGATGCTGCGGCTCGACTCGCTTCAGGGCCTCCTTCTCGTCGATCAGCCCTTCTTCCACCATCTCGACGGCGATGCGCAAGGCCGCCGGGCCGGTGCGCTTGCCGGTCCGCGTCTGCAGCATGTAGAGCGTGCCGTGCTGGATGGTGAACTCGACGTCCTGCATGTCGTGGAAGTGCTGCTCCAGCCGCCGGCAGACGGTTTCGAGGCCGGCGTTGGCCTCGGGGAAGTCGGCGCCCAGGCCGCTCTTGCCGTCGGCCGAGAGGATCGGCTTCGGGGTGCGGATGCCGGCCACCACGTCCTCGCCCTGGGCGTTGGTCAGGTACTCGCCGAACACCCCGCGCTCGCCGGTCGCCGGGTTCCGGGTGAAGGCGACCCCGGTCGCGCAGTCGTTGCCGCGGTTGCCGAACACCATGGCCTGGACGTTGACCGCGGTGCCCAGGTGCTCGGGGATCTGGTTCAGGCGCCGGTACTCCTTGGCGCGCCGGTTGTTCCAGCTCTGGAAGACGGCGGTGATCGCCCCCCACAGCTGCTCTTTGGGATCTTGCGGGAAGGGCTTGCCGTGGTTGGAGATCAGCCCCATGAACTTGCAGGCGACGACCCCCAGCGACTCCTTCGACAGCTCGGCGTCGGTCGCCACCCCCTGCTTCTCGCGCGCCTCTCCCAGCGCCTTCTCGAAGTCGTGGTGGGCGACGCCCAGGACCACGTCGCCGTACATCGAGAGCAGGCGCCGGTAGGCGTCCATGACGAAGCGCGGCTCCTGCCCCTTGGCGATCCAGGCCTTGACGATCTCGTCGTTCAGCCCCAGGTTCAGGATGGTGTCCATCATCCCCGGCATCGACATCGGGGCGCCGGAGCGGACGGAGACGAGGAGCGGGTTCTCGGGGTCGCCGAAGCGCTGGCCGAGCCGCTCCTCCAGGCTCTTCATCTGCGCCTCGACCTCTTCGGCGAGGCCCGGCGGGTAGCTGCCGTCGTGCGCCGTGTAGTAGACGCAGACCTCGGTCGTGATCGTGAACCCCGGCGGTACCGGGATGTCCAAAAGGCTCATCTCGGCCAGGCCGTAGCCCTTGCCGCCCAGGAGGTCCTTGCCCTTGCCGCCCCCCTCGGCCTTGCCGCCGCCGAAAGCGTAGATGTTCTTGTCCGCCATGCTGCTGCCCTCCGTCGTGCCGTTCAAAGCTGTAGCGTACTCTAGATCGCTCCCCCCGCCTCGGCCATCGCCCCAACGTTGGCTCGATGCTCGGTGCGGTCGACCACCATTTCGGTCAGCCGGGCGGTGCGCGACACCGTCTCGCCGATCGCCTGTAGGAGCGCGATGCGATTGGACTTGATCGCCGGGTCCTTGTCCATGACCAGCACCTCGACGAAGAAGCGGTCGAGTTCTGGCGCCAGCTTTGCGATCTCCGCCAGGCACTCCTCGTAGTCGTCCGCCAGAACTACGACTTCCCGCCTCGCCCGATTGTGGACCGCGTAAAGGTCCTTTTCCGCCTGCTCGACGAGGAGCTCCGGATCGACCTTACCTGCGGGCGCATCCTTGACGATGTTGGCGATCCGCTTGGCGGCGAGGACGACCGAGAGGAAATCGGCCCCTGTTCGCGCTTGATGCAGAGCGGCCACCCGCTTCTTTAAGTCGGGAAGGTCGATCATCTTGACCGCCAGACCTGCCTCGATCTCGTCGTAGGCGTAGCCTTTCAGCCCAAGGACGTGGCGGATGCGGTCGGCGAGGAAGGGCCACAGATCGGCCAGCACCTGCTCGGGAGTGCGCGACAGACGATCCCCGTAGAGCTTCACGGCCTCGATCACCGCCGCCTCGACGTCGAGCGGCAGATCCCCTTCGAGGAGGATGCGCACCACCCCCTGGGCGGCGCGCCGCAGGCCGAACGGATCGCGGCTGCCGGTGGGGATGAGCCCCAAGCCAAAGATTCCCACCAGGGTATCAATCCGGTCTCCGAGGCTGACCACCCGGCCGACCTCGCCGCGTGGAATCGAGTCCTCTGTGGACGCCGGAAGGTACTGATCGTAGATCGCCTGCCAGACCTCCTCTGGCTCTCCCTCCAGCCGGGCGTAGAGACCGCCCATAATCCCCTGGAGGGACGTGAATTCCTTGACCATCTCGGTCGGCAGGTCGGCCTTGAGGAGACCCGCAGCGCGGGCCGCCACGGTCGCATCCACCGTTCCACCGAGCAGCTTGCAGAGGTATTGGACGAGCCGTGACATCCTCTCGGACTTGTCTTTATAGCTCCCCAGCTTGTCCTGGAAGGTGAGGTTCTGGAGCTGTTCCGCCCGCAGGGCGAGGCCAACTTTCTGATCCTCGCCGAAGAAGAACTTGGCATCGGCCAGGCGCGCCGCGACCACCCACTCGTTGCCCGAGCGCACCCGCCCGGCCGGGTCGTCCGGGCGATCCATGACGGTGAGGAAGCGCGGCAGGAGCTTGCCGTCTTTCTCTACGGTCAGGGCGCTCTGGTGGTCGCGTAGACTGGTCTGGAGGATCTCCGCCGGGAGGTCCAGGAACCTCTCGTCGAACCCGCCTTCCATCACCCCGGGGATCTCGCAGATGGCGACCAGCTTGTCGAGGAGCGCACCGTCCTCGACCAGGGTTCCCCCCGCTGCCGCCGCCCGCTCCTCCATGCCGGCAAGGAGGGACCGCCGGCGCTCGGCCGGCCGGACCTCGATGCCGCGCGCGGCGAGCTCCCGGCGGTAGTGGGCCGCCCCTGTAACCTGGAACGACTCGGGTGAGAGGACCGGGTGCCCCACCGTCTCGTCCCCGGCGGTCACGCCGAAGAGCGCGAAGGGGACCACCGCGCCGTCGAACAGCGAGACGATGCCGTGGATCGGCCGCACCCAGGGACCAACGTCGCCGACGCCCCCCAACAGGCTCGACCAGCGCATCGTCTTCGCCCAGGAGATCTCGGAGAGGAGCTTCGGCACCAGCTCGGCGAGGATCTCGCGAGTCGGCCGTCCCTCGGTCTTGACGGTCGCCCCGAGATACTCGCCCTTCTCGGTCGAAACCTTCCGCAGCGCCTCCGGCGGCAGGCCGCACTTCTTGGCGAAGCCGTGGAAGGCGGGGGTCGGCTCCCCATCCTTATTGTAGGCAGCCCGCACGGGCGGCCCCAGCACCTGCTCCTCGCGGTCGGGCTCTTTCTCCGGCAGACCGGAGAGGGAGAGCACCAGGCGGCGGGGGGTGTAGCCGGTCTCCACCTGGCGCGGTCCCAGGCCGCGCGCCATCAGCTCCTCGAACAGGCGGGTGGCGAGCTCCTTGACCCCCGGCTCCAGCATGCGGGTCGGGATCTCCTCGCTGCGCACCTCCAGCAGGTACTCACCCGTGGGCATGGGCGACCTCCGTCCCCGCCGGGTTTGCCGGGCTTGCCGGGGTTCCTGCCGTGCCTTTGAGCAGCGGGAAGCCGAGGGCCTCCCGGCTCGCCACGTAGGCCTTGGCGCAGGCCACGGCGAGATCGCGCACCCGCTTCATCAGGCCCACCCGCTCGGTCACCGAGATGGCGCCCCGGGCGTCGAGGACGTTGAAGGCGTGCGAGCACTTGAGCGCGCATTCATAGGCCGGCAGGACCAGACCGGCGTCGAGGCAGCGCCGCGCCTCGCGCTCCATGCCGGCGAAGAGCTGCTGGTAGAAGGCGACGTCCGCGACCTCGAAGTAGTAGCGGGAGGATTCGACCTCGTCCTGGTGGCGGACCTCGCCGTAGCGCACCCCGTCGACCCAGGCGATGTCGTAGATGCTCTTCGCCAGGCCGATGAACATGGTCAGCCGCTCCAGGCCGTAGGTGATCTCGGCGCTGATCGGCGACAGCTCCAGGCCGCCCGCCTGCTGGAAGTAGGTGAACTGGGTGATCTCCATGCCGTCGAGCATGACCTGCCAGCCGACCCCCCAGGCGCCGAGCGTCGGCGCCTCCCAGTTGTCCTCCTCGAAGCGCAGGTCGTGGACCGAGAGGTCCAGGCCGATCGCCTCCAGGCTTCGGATGTAGAGCCGCTGGATGTCCGCCGGAGCGGGTTTCAGGATCACCTGGAGCTGGTGGTGCTTGCCCAGCCGGAACGGGTTGTCGCCATAGCGGCCGTCGGCCGGCCGGCGCGACGGCTGGACATAGGCCACCCGCCAGGGCTCGGGCCCCAGGACCCGCAGGAAGGTGTCCGGGTGCATGGTGCCGGCGCCGACCTCCAGGTCGTAGGGCTGCTGCAGCACGCAGCCCTGCCCGGCCCAGAACTCGGACAACCGTAGGATCAGATCCTGAAACGTCTGCATCGCTCCCCTCTCGCCCGCCCTTCGGGCCTTTTAGCCCAGGCGGGTCTTGTGGATGACGTCGTAGCTCCGCAGCTCGCGCTGGAGGAATTGGCGCCGCACCCGGCAGCAGAGCTCCTCGACCTGCCGGAGGACCGCGAGTCCCGGGGCGGCCAGGGCGAGGGTGGGCAGGTTCTCCTTCCCCATCCGGCGCAGGAAGGCGACCGTCTCCGCTCCCATGCGGTTGCCCAGGCTCCCCCCGCAGTCGAGGCACAGCAGTGTATCTCCGCCCGGCGGCAGAATCGCCCCCCCGGAAAACGGCTGGCCGCAGTTCGGGCAGGCCTGGGGGGAGGGGAAGATGCCGGAGAGGCGCAGAACCCAGGCCTCAAAATATCGCGCCGCGAGGTCGCGGTCCACCCCCTCCAGCAGCGCCTCGACCGTCGAGTCGAGGAGCCGGTAGAGCAGCTCGCTCTCCTCCCCCTCCTGGGCGAACTCCAGGATGTGGTCGGCGAGGTAGCTGCCGGTCAAAATCCCCTCCAGATCCTCCTGCAGCCGGTGGGCCGGCCGCACCAGCTCGACCGAGGAGAGCCGCCCTAAATCCCGCCCCTCCTTCTCGAACCAGGTCACCTGCACCTTGGAAAGCGGCTGGAGCTGCCCCCCGAAGCGGCTGTGCTTGGTCCGCGCCCCCTGGGCGACCCCCTTCTTCTTCCCCTGCTCGCGGGTGAGGAAGGTGACGATCCGGTCGCGGTCGTGGAGGTCGAAGACGTCCAGGATCAGGGCTTCTGCGGTGAAGAGACGCATGCGGGGCCGGGGGGTGCTGCCCGGAAGAGGGGATGGCCTGCCCGGAGGGGGGATGCTAGCACGGCTGGGCCCGCCCTGGCCCCTCTCCCGACGTTCTCGGGGCGGTCTCGGCGGGCGGCTGTAGAGGGAGACCCCCTATAATGCTCTCATGAGGTTCGAGTGGGATCGAGCGAAGGCTGCCAGCAACCAAAGGAAGCACGCCGTCTCCTTTGAGGAAGCTGTTTCCGTCTTCTACGATCCACTGGCTGCCACGTTTCCCGACCCTGACCACTCCACCGGCGAGAGCCGGCGGATTACCTTCGGTTATTCGTCGCACGAGCGATTGCTCGTCGTCTCGCATACCGAACGCGAGGACGCGATCCGTGTGATTAGCGCCCGAGCAGCGACTTCCCGAGAGAAAAAACGCTATGAAAGCCAAAGCCCAGATGCAAAGCGATGATCTTCGCCCAGAGTACGACTTCGACTTCTCGCAGGGGGAAAGAGGCCGATACTACAAGCGGCTCCTGCAAGAGGGCTCCAACATCGTGGTGCTGGAACCTGACATTGCCGAGGCGTTTCCCGATTCAGCCGCCGTCAACCATGCTCTTCGCTCCCTCCTGGAGTTTGCTCGTTTGTCGACCGGCCTGACCCGTCCTTCGACAGGCCGCACGAAAAAACGCCGCACACCGGTCGGCTGAGAGCATGAGTGCCAGATGTCCGCGAGCGCACTCAGGCCCAGAAGGATCCGGAACAGTTGGAACAGTGGCTGGAGAAGGCCGCCGTTGCCTCTTCGGTCGCCGCGATCCTCGACGAGCCGAACTGAGGCCCCCGAACCCAGCCAGTTCCTCCACGAGGGGAAGACGCTTCCCTTCGTGGGGCTACACCATCCCCATCAGCAGCCGCGCTCGCTTCGAGTTCCAGAGGTCCCACAACTCGCCGCTCCGGGCGATCTCGATCTCCTCCGGGGTCGGATCGACGATTACGTGGGTCCCGTCGCGATAGGTCCGCTCAACCGTGAGCAGCTGGCGATCCTGGAAGGAGAAAACCGCCACGGCGAGGAGGCTTTCGGTCTCGCGCTGGAACAAAAGGTGTACCGAACCCAGCTCGGCCAGCAGGCTGACCAGAGTGTAGTTGGTGGGTCGATCCTCCTGCGCCATTCCTCTCCCCTCCTCACTTGCCGGTGGCCGTCCGCTCAATGGAAGAGCTAGGTTGCACGGGCTCAAACGGCTCGCATGGTGTGCCCTGATGGAAGAGCATTTGCCACCCCCTCGCCGTGTGCTGCCATATGGACGACCGGTTGGTATGCCGCGTCAGCTCTCCCTGTACACCAACATGCGCGGACTTGTACGTGAGCAATGCCCATCCTTCCACCAGTGGCTCGACCTCGAACTCTTGAGACCAAACGACAAAGGACTCTTCTTCTTCCGGGAGGTCGGCGAGAACATCTCCCTTGGTGTACGAACGACCAGATCGACCAAACTCCCGGAAACGCGGATGGAGCAGCCTGTCGAGCTCGGTAACGCTGCGCCGAACTGCCGGCTGATGCAGCGAGACTTCAAGCCTTGCAGTTCCGTGAGCAGTTGCTCCTGGATCATTTGCAACTACCGCCGAGGAACGATCTCCTCCGGGTGGGAGGCCCCAGCTCTGCGAGCAGCTCGATCAGGGTCATGGTGGAAAGCCGATCCGCCTGCATCACACGCGCCTCCATGGGGCTAGGATACCCGAGTGTAGTAGCGTTCAGCCGCACCCCTTTGGCCCTCGCCAAGCTCCTCCAAGCCTCGGGAGGCGGGGCGACCGAGCAGATCGGCTGCATTCTCGCTCGGGACGGGATGAAGTAGGCCGGAGGCCGGTTCAGTTGCAAGGGGGCGGCCTCGGCGGCCGCCCCCGGTGGCTTCAGGCGTTTTTCGTACCGCACGAAATGGTGTCGCAGATACGATAATTGCCCGTCGGCCGCCTGGCATCTCTCCCCAAGCGCCTCGAATTTCAATGCAAGTGACTCGAATTCGAATTCGAGTGGCTCGAATTGAAATTCTTACGCCTTGTTTCCGAATTCGGGTGGCTTGAATTGTAATTCGAACGGCTCGAATTGCATTTCGCGTGACTCGAATTCGAATTCGAGCGGCTTGAATTGAAATTCTTACGCCTTGTTTCCGAATTCGCGTGGCTCGAATTGTAATTCGAGTGACTCGAAATGCAATTGGAGCGGCTTGCAGGCAATTCGGGGACGGCCAAGGCGAGGCTATCCCGGCGTTGACGCCAGCCCCACCTCTCCCATACGATGCCTCAAGTGCTTGTGGGAGAGTAGGTTAGACGGGAGCGGCGCGGGCCGCAGGGGAGATACGCCATGGACTGGAAGCTCGAGCTGGTGGTGGTTCCGGTGTCGAACGTCGACCGGGCGAAGCGCTTCTACGGCGAGCAGGTCGGCTTCGTCGTCGACTTCGACCACCAGGCGACCGACCGGATGCGCCTCGTACAGCTGACGCCCCCCGGCTCGGCGTGCTCGATCGCCGTGGGGACCGGGCTCTCCTCCTCACCGCCGGGCTCGCTCAAGGGCCTGCAGCTGGTGGTCTCGGACGTCGAGGCCGCCCGGGCCGAGCTGGTCGAGCGCGGGGTCGAGGTCAGCGAGATCCGGCACATGGACCAGGGGGTCTGGAAGGCCGGACGCGGCGGCCGCTGGAACTCGTTCCTCTTCTTCGACGATCCCGACGGCAACAGCTGGACCGTGCAGGAGCGCCCGACTACAGAGTAGCTCCTCCCTCCCGCAAAGGGCTACGAAGGGGGAGCCGAGGGGTGCAGAGGTCCACAGAGGACGGAATAGCTGGGCGGCGCGAGCCGCGCCTTCTCGACGAACAGTTTCAGCTGGAGCGTCTTTCCGAGGTCCGTCTCCCTCTCGTCCGACTCGCTGGACCAGTCGTCCCAGGGAGGCAAGAGCGGGCGATGGAGCTCCATCCGGAAAGGGGGAGGCTCGGGCAGGGTCCGGTGGCCCGGCAGCTTGTCGCAGTCGATCGTCATCGCAAGGTCGGTCCTGTCCTTGTCCCGGTCCCTCGGCCGGCTCGCGAAGCGCACCGCCTCCCGCCAGGGGCTCTTGGCCGTTCCGGACGCGGCCCAGGTCGCGCCGACGACGTTGAAGGAGGGGTCCTGCAGGCCACACACGAGCTCGACCTTCTCGTCCCGCTGGCAGCGAAACCCGGCGGGATCGGCGAACAGCGCGGTCTGCCGCCGGCGGGTCTCCCGCCCGTCCTCGGTGAGCAGGGCCGCTTTGCACCCGAGTTCGAGCCCCGGCAGGTAGGCTGCCCGGGAGAGGAGCTCCCAGCGGGTTTCCAGCCCGCTGGCGATCTGCTGGAGGCTCCTGCCGACGCGCTCGACCCCGCCGCCCGACCGGCCGATGAGGAAGACGTAGAAGGGGACCTTCGCCGGATGGGTCAGCGGTTGATACCCGGGCTTGAGCTCGCTGAACCAGCAACCCAGACCCGCGGTGGAGGCTCTGCAGTGCTTCGACCGCACGCCCCAGTAGGGGGCCCGCACGCCGAGGAGCCCGAGCTCGTACCGTCCGCTCTGGACGGCTTGGGCGAAGGTGGGATCGAGAGCGTTGGCAACCCCCATGGCGCCGATCAAGGGCCCGGTCGCCACGAGATCGGTGATCAGGACCGCTACGTCCGCCCCGCCCTGGACGTCCTTGGTCATCGCCTGGATGGCCAGGTCGAGGCGGCTCTCTCTGCCCTGGAAGAGATTGCGCGTGATCTTGGGAGCGGGGAGATCCGCCGGCTGCTGGTCGCTCACCCCGCGCCACTGGAGATGAAGGGGGCGGCTGCCGCCGAACGCTTCGGTCAGGTATCCCGGGAGGCTCTGGACGATGGGCTTGAAGCCGGAGCGTTCCCGCTCGTCGAAGGGCAGGAAGCCGCCGATCGGCTCCGAGATGTCCAAGTAGATCCGCACGGCTCCGGCCAGAGGCGGCCGTCCGCCCCTCGGGCCCTCGGGCTGTTCGGCCCAGCAGGCCAGATGCAGCGAGTCCACGGGAACGGGGTCGGCCCCCGAGCTCCCTGTCCCTCCCACCAGGACGAGCAGGGCGATCGCGCACACCGCGCGACGGTCGCGACCGGCACCTCTGAGATTTCCTGTCACCTTGCGCATGCGATCCCCTTCCCGTACGAAGCTCCAGCGTTTCACTCCACGGCTCCCCTGCGGGTGCACTGCCAGCCCTCCGTGGTCCGCCCGAGGATCGCGGGCCGGAGCAGCTTCTTGACCAGGGCCGTACGCGCGATGCTGGACGGCGCATCGAACCAATCCGCCACCGCGAGCGTCGACCGGGTGAAGCTGGGGACGAGATACAGGCGGCTCCACTCGTCCCTCAAGTCGACCGCCGCGACGCTGTCCGAGAGCCCCAGGCTCTCGCCCGAGAGGACGTCCCCTCCCAGCTCTCCCTGGTCGAGCTGGCGCTTCAAGCCGCGGACCGAGAACAGCCCGCTGCCCTCGGCGAGGTAGAGGTTCCAGAGCGCCGTCAGGCGTTCCGCTTCCGAGGCCAGCTCGGCCGGCGGCGAGGCCGCCTCGGGCGGCTCGAACGACGGCCACTCCGGCGTGGCGACCGGGAGCGGCTCTTCCACCTCCTCGCGACGGACCTCCAGGACCTGCGACGGCTCGGCAGGAGGCTCCGGCAGCGAGGGCTCCTCTTCCTCCTTCACCTGCACCGTCTCCGGCGCGAACGCGACGACGCGCGGCGCCGGGAGCCGCGGAGCCGGCGCGGGATCGGTCCGCCGGGGCGGCTCCAGAGCCGTCCCGGCGCTGTCGCGGCCTCGTCTCTGGGCGAGGCTCCAGGTGAGACGGACGAGCTCGGTCGCGAGCCCGAGCCCGCCGAGCAGGCCGGCGACGAGCACCTCTTCCCGGCTCCAGGTCCTCTCGGAGTAGCGGTCGAAGACGTGCATGAGGACCATGCCGGTGGCAAGACCGCTCAGCAGCGGCAAGGGGCTGACCCTCTCCACGGCAGCACCTCTTCAGCCGAGGAACACATTGGAACCGAACACCGCCTCCCAGACCAGGGGGGCGACGGGAGCCCGGAAGTCGAGCCGGTCCGGATCGGAGACTCCTTTCTCCTCGTGCAACCCGCGATTGATCTTCTCCATCACGTCGATGCCGAGCGAAGAGATGGAGAACCGGTCCTCGGCCTCCGGGTTGCTGAGCAGGAGCGGCGGCGAGATGGCGCCGAGCTCGACCCGCCGCGAGCCTTCGGTCGGGAAGGGGACCTTGGAGAACCAGGGCACGGGACGAGCGCCCTTCCTGAGCAGGACCTTGAGATCCACGAGGGTATGGGTGTGCCAGTCACGCAGGACGTCCTCGTAGCGCTGGGCCTCGCCGGCCACTCGCCGCACCGGAGCGAGCTTGAGCTCCTCCGGATCGGCGGGAGGGGCGGGGATCCAGCAGTCCGCCGGCGGCAGCGGGTAGGAGTTGCCCTGGATCAGGGGCCACAGCGCCGCGACCCGCTGCTCGACCTGCTGCCGGACCGCATTGGCCGCGGCGGCCGGGTCCTCGGCCTGATAGCGCAGGCGCCAGCCGTTGCCGCGCAGCTGGACGAAAATCTTGAGGCTTTCGCTGTCCCCCTTCATCCGGGGGTACCAGGAATTGTAAAGATAGGCCACCAGGTTGCGGGCCATGTACTCGACGATCAGCCGGAAGTAGCGGTCGATCAGGCTGCGGGATGCTTCCGCTTCGGCTGCCCGGTCGAACCCGCGCAGGCCCATCTTCGGGAGCTCGCTCTTCTCCGCCATGAGGCCGAAGAGATGGGGGGAGCCCTCGGAACGCATCCAGGCGCGCAGCTTGGCCTCGATGTCCCGGGGGCTCTCGCCGTTCTTCTTCCAACCCCCGTTCACCGGCAGGTAGCGGGCCGCGTGGGCGGCGAGCTTCCCGAGCAGGAGGTTGCCTCCCAGGCGGACGCTGTCCGCGACGTCGGGGAAACGCCCTTTCTCTCGCTCGCTGGTGTAGGTCGAAATCAGGAGGTCGAGCGTGCCTCCCCCCAGGTCGCCGACCATCGTGACCTGTCCGGAGAGGCCGGCCGAGACCCGGGCCGCGCGCGATTCGTCGTAGAGACCGACCCCGTCCTTGAGCTGGAGATGCAGCCCGGTGGCCGCCTCGGCGCGGGCCAGGATCTCGACCAGCGACTGCCTGAAGGCCTGGACCTGCGGCGGGGTGCTGCGCAGGGGGTAGGTGAAGGTGAGGTCGACCGGAGCCTCGGGGAAGCCGTCGAGGTGCCGCGCCACCACGTCGGCCAGGACGAGCTCCAGGAAGTGGGAGAGGAAATGCGTGCGCAGTTCTCCCTCGTGGCCGTGGAACTCCTGCGACGGCGTGTCCCACTTGAAATCGCTCAGCAGGTAGTCCGCCAGCTGGTCGCGGCCGAACTCGAGCGGCGGGATGAGGAAGTCCTGTCCTGGGACCCAGCGGCGGGTGTCGATCGACTGCATGGCGCTCGACTTCCTGGGCAGGAGGAGCTCCGAGGGGACGAAACCCTTGCCCCGCGGGACGTAGGTCGGCATCCAGCCACCCGTCGCGAGCAGGCCGTCGGGCGCGAAGACGAAGCGATAGCTCTCGGAGAGCGACAGCGACAGCCCCCGCTCGGCGTGCTCCGGGGCGAGCTCGGCCAGCAGCTCGACCACACGGGACTCCCCGCCCCCGAGCCGCGCCGCCGCCACGCTGTGCGAGGTGCCGAAGTCGATGGCCACGGCGGTGCGGGTGGGCACCTTCTTCAGGCTCTCGAGCCGCACCAGGTAGACCCCGAGCTCCTCGTCTTCCTTGAGGTGGCGCAGGCTGAAGGCGAGAGGCGGACCGCCGGCATGCCGGCCGCGGGTGACGTCGTAGTGGATCGGGTACGCCATGCGGTCGTGCTCCGAGGGCCCCTGCTTGCCGCGCGACGACGTTCCGGCCGACCGGCGGCGGACCCGACCCTCGGCATCCAGCCAGAGGGTGTCGAGACGGAGATGGAGATTCGTGCAGTGCTCGAAGACGTAGTAGGCGCGCCAGCCGGGGGACCCCGCCGTCGCCGTGTCAGGCGTCGCTTTCTGCGCCCGCATCCGGGGCCAGACCAGCCAGTGCGCCTGCGGCTCCTCCTCTTCGGGATCGCTGGGAACGGCCTCCACCTCGAGGACCAGGGGATCCCGCCGGCCCTTGAGTGGCAGACGCCAGGTCAGGCTGCGCTTCTCGGCCTCGGCCGGGCTCCAGTCCGGGATCTCGTCGTAGCGGCCCTCCTTGAGCGCGCTGAGGAGCGACCCCTCGCCGAGCTCGACGAGGTCGAGGTAGTCGGCCCGCATGGGCAGATCCGGGAGCTTGATGCGCTCGTCCGCTCCCGGGTTTCCGAACACCGGCTGCTGGGCCAAGGGCTGCCACCGGCGGATCGCGATGAGATCGCGATGCAGCAGCCGGGAGCGCGGCAGGGTGGTGACGTGAGGTTCGTCCCCCACCATGGTGACCAGTACGACCTGCTCGGCGTCGTCCCAGGTCCAGAAGAGGATCTTGTTCAACTCCTGCAATCGGTCGAGGTGGTCTTTCCAATAACCGCGCAGCCGCGACTCGGTTCCAGGAATTTCGAGGTCGACCGCCTGGAAGAGCCACCTGCCGTGCCCGTCCGTGAGCTCCCGCAGCTCGGGCAGGCTCGCTTGGAGCTCCGCCTCGTCGAGCGGCTCCAGCCCCTCGGGGATCGGGACCTTGCCCGCCTCCTGGGTCGGTACCTGGAGCGCGATGAGCGGCCGTTCGGCATCCGAGTCGGCGCCCCAGAACACCTTGAGCAGGCTGCCTAGACCGAAGGGCAGGAAGGTGTCCGGCGCCGGATAGTCGGCGAAGACCCGGGTCCAGGCCGGCGCCGTGCCCGCCCGCTGGCGGCGGAATTGCCGCAGCCAGCTGCGGAGGAGGAGAACGTTGCGATCGTTCGGGCCAAAGCGCTTGGGCGGGCGCCGGAAGTCGTTCCACGGCGTGCCGTCGTCGGTGCTGGAGAGCTTCCACCAGAGGCCGTTCCACAGGCGGTTGCCGCTCTCGTCGTCCATGAACGGCACCGGGCAGAAGAGAGTATAAGGGGAGTTGAAGCCGACGATCCTCTCGCTCCCGTCGTCGCCCCGCAGGACGAGGACGGCGGTGCCGAAGTCCGGGTAGTCGCTACGGCTGTAGACCGCGACCAGGGTCTCGAGCGAGATCTCCGCCGCCGCCTGGCGCGGCGGGGTCACGGCGCGCAGCTCCAGGGTGCCGGAGACCAGGCCGAGTAGCAGGAGCTCGAGCTGCCGGTACGCCGCGCGGTCGCCGCGCTCGACGGCATAACGGAAGTAGTCGAGCGCCGCGATCGGGTGAGGCCAGCCGTTGCACGTGATGTGCGCCGGATCGATGAAGCCGGAGAGCACCGCGTCGATGTCCTGCTGCGGGACCTGGGTGAGGTCGCCCGGCGTCTTGACGGCGACACCCACGGCCTCATTGATCCGCTCGGGCCAGTGCTTGCCGCCGACGACGGCGACCGGCCCCCTGAGCTCGTTCTCCGGCCGGGCCTGGTCGCGGACCCAGCGCGCCGTCCATTCGAGGAGGGTGGTGGCGACCGGCTCGGGCTCCGGCTTGAGCGGACCCAGGGCGAGCGCGGACTGCCGGAGCCGGGCCCGGACATCGGCCTCGCGGGTGAACCCGGCGGCCGGCTGGGGGGCGATCTTCAGTTCGTCCCGCAGCCACTCGATCTGCTCCTCGTAGTGCGCGATCTCCTCTCCCAGGGCCTGGGCGACCGCCCGGGGATCGGTGGAGCCGAGCTGGAGGACCGCGTCGTAGAGCCGGGGCCTCAGGCGCAGGTCCTGGGAGCTCTCGAGCACCTTCTGCCAGACCCGGAGCAGGTTCGCCACGGTCGCCGACTGGTTCGCCAGGTCCTGGAGGGTGCCGCCCGGGATGGCAGTGCCGCCGGCGAGCTGCGACGGGTCGGCCGCCCCCATCGCGTAGAGGCCGGCCGGGTAGCCGTCGGGCTCGCGCAGGAAGTGGCGGGCGGTGCAGAGGGCGGCGACCGCGTGGATGTACGATTCCTGGATCGGCTGCGCGATGTCCCCGGTGTAGATGCGCTTGACCATCGCCGGCTCGGGCACGCCGACCGGCACCGCGGCCACGGCATCGGCCAGGCGCCGGCCATAGAACTGGAGGGCCGAGTTTGCGTTCTCGCGCAACAGGCGGTTCCTGAGCTGGGCCTTGCTGCGCAGCTGGGGATCGCCCTCGTTCTCCTCGAAACGGAACCAGTTGAGGACCATGACCGCCATGACCCGGCGGGTCCGGTCGTCGTCGGCCAGCTTGCGCGCCAGGGTGGGGCCGACGGCGGCCCCCGTCCCCCCCACACCCGAGCCGGCGACGACGATCCGCCCGCGGTGGCCGAGCAGCTCGCCGAACGCCTTGTCGTGGTTGAGCCGCTCCCGCGCGTCGAACTCCTTGAGCTTGAAGAGCAGGGCGCCGATGGCCGGCGAACCCATCATGCCTTTCGAGTAGTCGATGGCCCGCTGGCGCTCGGCGGCCAGGATCGAGAGGAACTGCGAGCTCTCGAATCGGGTCTCCAGCGTGCTGAAGGTCTGGAACCAGTTCTGCTGGGGGCCGATGGGGAGAGGAGAGACCTGGACCAGGTCGGGCCGCGTCCAGCGCAGGCGGGCCGGGTGCTTGTCGACCAGGTAACGCACCATTTGCCAGGCGGTGCTGCGCCCCTGCTCGCCGTCTCCCGAATCCTGGTCGACGAGAAAAACCGAGGGGGCGAGGAACTCCGCCTTGGCGCCGAAAAATCCCAGCGCCTCACCCAGGGTATGAAGGCGCAGGAGGGTCATCCCCACGTGCGCGCCGGTACCTCCGCACAGGATCAACGAGCTCATCGCGCGACCTCCGGGTGAATTTGGACCGCGTATCTCTTTTCCGCTTGACGAATGCCGATGTAGATGCCGAGCCCGACGCCCAGGAGCGCCCCGGTGAACCAGCCGAGGACGTTCCAGACCACCTGCCGTGAGTCGTGATCGGGCACGAGGGCGTTGCCGAGGGCGAACAGGACGACGGTCACCAGCCAGACCCCCAGGCCGATGCGATAGAAACGCCCGGCCGCGGGGAGCGACGGCGAACGGTCGAGCCGCCAGGCCTCGAGGCCGAGGAGTCGGCGCCAGTGCGCCAGGACCCACGCGGCGAAGGTGAAGCCGGCGAACGGCAGGACTCCCCAGAGCCAGGTCAACCGGTTGTCGTTGAGCAGCTCGCTGGCCATGCAGCCCGAGAGCGGCAGGGCGACCAGGACCAGCGACCACGAAGACCAGAAACGGAAGCGCGAGTGGACCATGATTTCTCCTCCCCTTTCCGTTGCGGCCGCCGGACCAGCCGAGAGCGCTGCGCGTGCCGGAAGCGCTTTGGAGGCTTCTGGCTGTAATAGACCCGGCCGAGGGTGGTTTGTTTAGCAGGGCGCTCGGCCGTCAGGGCCAGCGGAACACGACTCGCGCGGTATCCGCGACAGGCCGGCCGCTCTCGTCGAGTGCAGGAATCCAGCTCACCTCTTCGATCTGTTCGACGGCCCGCTTCAGGAAAAAGGGCGGAATTCCCGGAGGCGCATCGAGGAGCTTCGCGTTCGCCCGCCCTTCGGGGTCGATGTGGACCTGGAACGAGATCTCCTTGCCTGCCAGGAGCATGTCTCCAGGGCGTGCCGGCAGGCGCATCTCTCGCGCCGGCCTGGCGCCGCGTGGAGCCTGGATATCGGCGGTCACGGTCAGCACCTCGCCCATCGTTGCGTGGGGATCGAAGATCTTGGGCCGCTCCTGGGGAGCGGGTGGGGCCTCGTCCTCTTTCGGCACGGCAGGGCTCGGAGATGGAGGGGCAGGGTCATAGAGCGGCTTGGTGGGCGCCGGACTGTCCGGGCTCAACCGCGGCAGCTCTGGGACGGGAGCAATGGGCTCCGGGCGCTTGCTGTCCTGGGCCGGCTCGGTCTCGCCTTGGCGGGATTTCCGGCCTCTTGATAAGGTCGGAGATGAGGGTGCCGTGTTTGTCGATGGGGGCTGAAGAGTTCCCCCTGGCGACGCCTCAGGCGCAGGTGCTGGAGCCGGAGGAGGCGAAATTCCGGGGGAAGAAGGGACCCGTTGAACCTCTGGGGAGCGATGAAACAGATGCCACAGATTCCTCAGAGGATCAGGAAAGAACCAGGCGAGAAATGCAATGACGGGACCGGACAGGACGAGAACCTTACGACGCTTCCACCAATGCCAGACTCCACGCCCCTGCAATCCTTTCAGAGAGGCACTGGAGAGAGAATGCGGGGAACGGTGAGGAGCAGACGCCCCCCCCGGTTCGATAGGAGGTGGAAACGGTGGATTCGGTTTGAGCGAGGGCACGAGATTCTCCGTCTTGCCGGGGAGCGCTGCCCGAGCTCCGTCCTCCACGAGGCGAGGAGCTCCCGCGCACGACTCCCACGACTTTTATAGAGAAGACCCGCTTTGGGCAGAAAGGTTGAGGTCTATCTCCGCCCCTCCCTACCGCGGCCGCCGTACCACCCGTCCCCCCTTCATCACGAGCTGGAGGTTGGCGGGCTTCAAGGCGCCGACGTCGCTCGTCGGATCGCCCGTGACCGCCACCAGGTCGGCCAGGAAGCCGGGGCGGATCTGGCCCAGGCGGTCCTGCCAGCCGAGGATGCGGGCGTCGACCGCGGTGGCGGCGAGGAGGGCCTCGGCGGGCTTCATGCCGGCGCGGACCATGGCGTCGAGCTCGCGCCAGCTCGTGCCGTGGGCGAAGACCCCCACGTCGCTGCCGCAGCCGATCGTCACTCCGGCCTTCCTGGCCGTCTGAAAGGCCCGCACCGAGCGGTTCATGCCCTCGGTGGGTGGCGTCTTCCCGGGGACGAAACCGTCGAAGTACTGCGCGTAGGCGGCCTCGGCTTCGAGGGTCGGGAGGTAGGAGACGCCGTGAGCGGCCATCAGGCGGAAGACCTCCTCGGTGCCGCCGTAGCCGTGCTCGATGGTGTCGACCCCGGCCAGGGTGGCGCGCCGCATCCCTTCCGCGTTGGCGGAGTGGGCGGAGACCTTGCGGCCCAGGGAGTGCGCCGCCTCGACCAGAACCTTCAGCTCCTCCAGAGTGAAGGTCGGGACGTCGGAGCCGCCCGGGCCGCAGTGGTAGTCGGCGTAGACCTTGATCCAGTCCGCCCCGTGCCCCGCCTGCTCGCGCACCGCGGCGAGGATCTGCGGCGTGCCGCTCACCTCCTGGGCGCCCTTCGGCAGCTCCAGGTCCGGCCGGAAGCCGCGCGGGCCGGGACCGTAGCAGCCGGTGGCGACGATGGCCCGGGTCGCCACCTCCAGGCGCGGCCCGGGGATCATCCCCTCGTCGATCGCCTTCTTGAGCGACAGATCGGCATAGCCCGCCCCCTCGGTGCCCAGGTCGCGCAGGGTGGTGAAGCCGGAGGCGAGGGTGTCCTCGGCATGGCGGGCGGCGGCCAGGGTGCGGTACTCGACCGGCTCCTTCAAGACCTGGTCGTTCCACAGGGTCTCGTTGTAAGGATGGAGGAAGAGGTGGGAGTGGAGGTCCATGAGACCGGGCAGCAGGGTGGCCCCAGGGAGGTCGATCGTCTCGGCCCCGGCCGGCGCCTGGACCGTTGCCGCCGGCCCCACGGCGGCGATCTTCTCGCCCTCGACGACCACCACCCAGCCGGCATGGGTCGTCGCGTCCTCCGCCGTGAACACCCGTTCCGGCCGCAGGACGTAGGCGGTAGTCAGCGCGGCCGGAGCCGGCGCGGCGAGCGCCGCGGTCACGAAGCCCGGCAACAGCGACGCCGCCAGGACGGCAAAGCAGGATCTGGTCAAGGTCGTACCCTCCGGTCGTGCCCGCGCATTCTACCTCCGACCCGGCTGCCCGCCCCGATTCATTCGATCCCGACTCCCTTGATTCGGGATAAGCGTGTTAAACTAAGTACCCAATCATGCCACTCCAACTCGCGATCTCTCGAATCGCCGTCGGCGCCCTCGGGCTCCTCCTCGCCACACCCGCCCTGGCCACCCTCCGCTTCGTGTCTCCCCTGGGGGTCGACGGGGCCAACTCCTGCACCAATGTGCTCACCCCCTGCGCCACGCTCCAGCACGCGGTGGACGTCTCCGGTTCCGGCGACTCGATCACGGTGGTGGCGGCGGTCTACGACCAGCGGCTCAGCATCGTGAGCAAGACCAATCTCACCGTGAACGCGCTGGGCGTCACCCTGCGGCCGGACCCCACCGTTCTGGGTCCGGCGGACGTCAACCAGGGGAGCCCCTGCTCGGGCAGCTCCGGCCGCGCCGTCGTGCTCGTCCGCGACAGCACCGGGATCGTCTTCAACGGCCTGGTGATCGACGGCAGCGCCGCTTTCCAGGCTCCCTCCGAGAGCCACCGGCTGGCGGGGATCTTCTACCGCAATGCCTCGGGCGCCATCAACGGCGGCGGGGTGATCCACCTGCGCACCGAACCGGCGTCGAGCAACCAGGTGGCCGGGCTCGCGATCCTCATCCAGACCGGCAGCCCGATCCCCAGCCCGGCGCCGCGGGTGGACATCTCGGGGGTCACCGTCTCCGACTACCAGAAGAGCGGCATCGTCTTCTCGGGCTGCGACTGCGCCGCGGACGGCGGCCCAACCGGCAGCGTCCACACGAGCACGGTGACCGCCGATCCGTCGGACCTCGTGGCCCGCAACGGCATCCAGGTCTCCTTCGGCGCCGGCGGCGTCCTCCTGCAGCAGAACACCGTCGTCGACCAGCGGTTCACCGGCGACCCCAGCCTGGGGCTGGGCTCGGCGGTCCTCCTCGCCTCCAGCCGCAACGACCAGGTGCTCCAGAACACCCTCCGCGACGCGAACTTCGGGATCTCGAACGTCGGCGACCTCTTCTGCTCGCCCCGGGCGGGAGAGAACCTGAGCAACGAGATCCGCTGCAACCAGATCCTCGACAACGACTACGGGCTCACGATCGACAACAACACCCACATCATCAAGAACAACGACTTCTCCGGCAACAGCCAGTTCGCCATCCTCACCCGCAGCTACTACCCCCCCGAGCAGAGCGACGCCGACGCCACCTTCAACTGGTGGGGCAGCCCGACGGGACCGACGATCGCCTCGAATCCCGGCGGCACGGGCGATCCCCTGGACGTCCGGGTGGCCTACCGGCGGTTCCTGGTCCTCCCCTCCATTTGCGCCGAGGGGGACGTCCTGACGGTCCCCACGGTCTCGACCTTGGGCCTCGCCGCCCTCGCTCTCCTCCTCGCCGTCGCCGCCGTCCTCCGCCTGCGCCGGGCGCAGGGTCCAGACCCGGAGGGGCCCGGCCGGCCACAAGCGGTGCTGCCGAACGATTAATGATATTTGAAGTTGGAGATTAAACGTAACCAGATCGCTCGCAAGCAGGCCCGTCACCCGTTCGTAATGTGGAACGTAATCTCGCGGCGCGATTCTTGTTTGTCATGGACCGTCCAGCGAACGCCCCGTCGTGGGACAGGTGGCTCCAGCGGTTCTGGTACCTCTTCTTCGCCCTCTGGGCCCTCTTCGTCAGCCTGGTGATCACGGCGAATTTCCACACCTCCCCGAGCTTGAAGCGGTCGACTCCCCCCCAGCATCGATCGGGCCGGACCATGGCACCGCTCTCCGGTCCGGACAGGGCCGCGTCCCCTCGCCGCGCGCCGGCCGGCTGACCGCCCTCGCGCCGCGTGCTACCATCCGCCGGTGCCGGTCGGGACGGCGTCTCTCCGTGAGGTGACGGGCTTTTTCCTGCGCCTAGGCTTCACCGCGTTCGGTGGCCCCGCCGCGCACCTCGCCCTGATGGAAGGCGAGGCCGTCCGCCGGCGCCGCTGGCTCACCCATCAGCAGTTCCTGGACCGGCTGGGCGCGGTCAGCCTGCTACCGGGACCGAGCTCGACGCAGATGGCGCTCGCCTTAGGCCAGGCCCAGGCGGGCCTGCCGGGGCTGCTCCTCGGCGGGTTGTGCTTCATCCTGCCCGCCGCGGTCATGGCCGCCCTCTGCGCCTGGGCCTACCAGCGCTGGGGAGCGTTGCCCCAGGCCGCCGGCCTGCTCTACGGCGTCCGGCCCGTCGTCGTCGCACTCTTGGGCCAGGCGATGTGGAACCTCGGCAAGGCCGCGATCCGCACCCGGCTGCACGCCCTCCTCGGCCTCCTCGCCGCGGCGGCCTTCGCGCTCGGCGTGCACGAGCTCGCCGTGCTCCTCGGTGCAGGCCTCCTGGCCCTGGCGGCGCAGGCGCGGGTGAAACCGCCGGCCCTCGCTCTGGCCGCGGCGCCCCTGCCCCCAGGCCTCGGGGCGATTCTCCTCGTCTTCCTGAAGCTCGGCGCCGTCGTCTTCGGCAGCGGATATGTCCTGCTCGCTTTCCTGCGAACGGACCTCGTCACCCGTCTGCACTGGCTGACCGAGCGCCAGCTCCTGGACGCCGTCGCCGTGGGCCAGATCACCCCCGGCCCCGTGTTCACCACCGCCACCTTCGTCGGCTACCTCCTGCGCGGCCCCGCCGGAGCTGCTCTGGCCACCCTCGGCATCTTCCTTCCCTCGTTCTTCATGGTGGCCGCCCTGGAACCGCTCCTACCGCGCCTCCGCAATTCGACGACTGCCGCCGCGCTCCTCGACGGCGTCAACGTCGGCGCGCTCGCCCTGATGCTCGTCGTCGGCCTACAGCTCGGCCGCGCAGCCCTCGTGGACCTTCCCACCGTCGCGATCCTGCTCGTCGCGCTCGCCCTGCTGCTCCGCACGCGAATCAATCCGACCTGGATCGTCGTCGGCGCCGGCGCCGCGGGGCTGCTGCTCGCGGCCTGACGGTGCCATCCAGGGTACGATCGATGCCAAACGTGATAGATCTGGCGGAGAGAGGAGGATTCGAACCCCCGCAGCCGTGTCGCCACGGCCGGCCTTCGATTAGCAATCGAGCACCTTGCCGCTCGGTCACCTCTCCAGGGTGCCGACGGTAGGATTCGAACCTACAACCTCCAGGCTCTCGACCTGGTGCCTCTTCCAGTTGGGCTACGTCGGCAATATCTTAAAGAACAATGGCGGAGGGTGGAGGAGTCGAACCCCTGCCGAGGATCTCCCACGACACCCTGGTTTTCGGGACCAGTTGCCAGCCCAACGCAGCGGCGCCCTCCAGAAACGGCCTGAAACGCAAAAAGCCCCCGCAGCTCATCGCTGGGGGGCTCGGTTGTTTCCGTGCTCTGCCTTCGTGAAATTACACGACGGCCCCCCTTGCGGTGGCAAGCAGAAGCGAACTCGATGAGAGGAAGCGTCGCATAGCGAGGATAGGAGACCACAAGCGACGTGGGCTTGTCAATGCCTTCCTCAACATTCCCACAGTTCTCGTGTCTCAATCTTCAGCGCCGTAAATCTTCAACTTGGAGGGTGCCATGCCGAAATGTTTCCTCTCCTACGGATCTGCGTATCGACATCTCGTCGAGCCAGTGCGTCGTCTCCTGCAAGTCCTGGAGTTCGAGGTCGACCTCTCAGATGAGCCGGACCTCGAGCGCACGTCGGCCAATATCGTGCAAAGCCGGATCGCTGCGGCCGACGCGGTCGTGGTCCTCCTCGGACCGGCGGAGCGGAGCACGAACGGCGGCTCTCTCGAGCCTGCCCGCTGGCCCAACGAGGAGTGCATCTACGCACTGACCCTCAAAAAGCCTCTGGCGATTTTCCGCCACCTCCATACTCGCTTGCCCGAGATCGCCTCGGGCCTCCAGACTCCCGCGGTCTTCGACTTCTGGGACCCCGCGAGCTTCCAGAGCAGTGTCCATCACGTCGTCAAGCACTTGCAAGACCTGAGGCGACAGTTCGATCTGCCGCCGGGCAACCAGCTCTTCGTGTTCACCAAAGGAGTCGTACGGAATCGCGTCCAGCGATCTGCCCTTTTCGTCCAGGTCTACCATGAGGCTGTAGTCCGGCAGGCCTGGGAATCCTTCCACCATGCCCTAGACACAGGCCTCGACCACAGCGAGAGCGCTACAATTCAACTCGTCTCTGACGAGGTCGACATCGATGCACCCTTGGGTGGCGAGCTTCACCGCCCTGTTGTGCGGTTCGGAAAAAGAACGCCAAAAGAGATCGAGTACTTCGTCGATGTCAAGCCTGGTCTCGCTGCCGGCGAGAAGTATGGTTATCGCCGCGAGTTCGAGCTTCAAAACTGGTTTCCTTTGACGAGAGCGGAGCTCGAGGCGCGGGCCGGGCAGGAGGGGTTTCCCGAGCAGTATCGACAGGATGGAAGGCTGTACTACGGCGATTCTTACGACGTGCTCTTCGAGATGGACAGCATACTGCTCGTCTTCCATTTTCCCTGGAAGGTCAAACTAGCGGGCCTGCGCGCCCTCGCGTTGCCTTACGGCGCCAGGCAGATCAACAAGGGAGAAACGGACCGCTGCAACAACCGCGAGGCCCTGCGGCTCGAGGAGAACGCTCAAGACGGGGAACGAACATTGAGCCTGGAGGTTCGGCGCCCTCTGATCAATCACTCGTACGCCCTTCTTTATGAGCTTGCCGAGTGAGAGCCGCTAAGGCCAGCCTACCCCCGTAGATTCACGAACTCCCACCCAAAGCGCCCCTTGATGCAGAGGTGGCCGCGGGTGACGTCGTTATCGATCGGTGAGGTGACCTTGACGATCTTCTCGTCCTGGACGTGGACGGTGAGCGTGCAGCCGACGCCGCAGTAGGCGCAGATGGTGTCAGTCTCGGTCTGGCGGGTTTCGTCCCAGGTTCCCGCCTGGCGCATGTCGTGCTCGCTCTTGAACATCAGGGCGCCCGTGGGACAGACGCCGATACAGTTGCCGCAGTAGACGCAGGCGGAGGCGGGGAGCGGGACGTCGAACTCGGTCGAGATGCGGGCGTCGAAGCCGCGGCCGGCGACGGCGATGGCGAAGGTGTTCTGGGCGTCCTCGCCGCAGGCCTCGACGCACTTGTAGCAGAGGATGCACTTCGAGTAGTCGCGGGTGTAGAGGTCGTTGTCGACCTTGACCGGTTGGCCCACGTTCGCGGCATTCGCGGCGTTCTCCGCGTGCGGCGCGTGGTGATGACCGGGGCGGGCAGCGTCACGCTCGCCGGGGCCGACAGGCGGCGCCGGGGGGCCGAAGCGCTGGGGCTCGGCGCCGTAGGTCTTCATGTATCCCTGCACCTGCGGGGCGGTCGAGAGGTCGACCGAGGAGCCGAGGAGCTCCAGGACCAGGCGGCGGGAGAGGCGGACGCGCTCGGAGTCGGTCTTCACCACCATCCCCGGCTCGGCCTTGCGCGAGCAGGCCGGGACCAGGGTGCGCGAGCCCTCGACCTCGACCACGCAGATGCGGCAGACGTTGACCGGCGTCAGGTTTTCGAGGAAACAGAGGGTGGGCGTCTCGATCCCCAGCTGCCGCGCCGCGTCCAGGAGAGTCGAGCCCTCGGACACCGAGACCGGCCGGCCGTCGATCGTCAGCTCCACCTGGTTTCTGGGCCGCGGCGGCGGGGCGACCGGGATCGGTCCCCGCGGGACCGGGATCTTCGCCTCGGGAGCGTTCTCTGCGGCGGGGATCGGGTTCGAGCTCATCGTTTCCTGCATCTCCTTGTCTTTACGGATAGACCGGGAACCGGGCCAAAGCCGATTCGATAGCGGAAGAGGCGGTCTGGCCCAGGCCGCAGATCGAGGCATCGCGCATCACCTGGCCGAGCTCCTTCAAGAGCGCCAGCTCCTGCTCGACCGAGCCCAGCGGCCGGTCGGCGGCGAGGCGCGCCAGCACCTCCTCCTGGCGCACGGCGCCCACCCGGCAGGGGACGCACTGGCCGCACGATTCGTCGCGGAAGAACTGGGCGATCCGCCGCAGCACCTGGCGCAGGTCGACCGTGTCGTCGAACGGCATCACGACCCCCGAGCCCAGGGTGGCGCCGATGGCACGGGTCCCCTCGAAGGTCAGCGGCACGTCGAGCTGGTCGGGGGTGACGAAGGCGCCCGCCGCGCCGCCGAGGAGCACCGCCTGCCAGCGCCCGCTGCCGGAAGGGCCTCCCGCAAGATCGAGGAGCTGGCGCAGGGTGACGCCGAAGGGCACCTCGTAGACCCCGGGCCGCGCCACGTGCCCGGAAACGCAGAAGAGCTTGGGGCCGGTCGAGCGCTCGGTCCCCACTGCGGCGTAGGCCTTGCCGCCGTAGGTCACGATGGGGAGCACGTTCACCATGGTCTCTACGTTGTTGATCACCGTGGGCTGGCCGAAGAGGCCGACCTGGGTGGGGAACGGCGGCTTGTTGCGCGGCTCGCCCCGGCGGCCCTCCAGCGAGTTCATGAGCGCCGTCTCCTCGCCGCAAATATAGGCCCCGGCGCCGCGCCGCAGCTCGATGTCGAACCGCACCCCATCGCCCAGGATGTCCTCCCCCAGGTAGCCGCGCTCGCGGCAGACCTGGATGGCGTGGGCCAGCCGCTCGGTCGCCAGCGGGTACTCGCCGCGGATATAGAGGTAGCCCCTCTCGCAGCCGGTGGCGAAGCCGGCGATCGTCATCGCCTCGACCAGGGCGTAGGGATCGCCTTCCATCAACACCCGGTCCTTGAACGTGCCGGGCTCGGACTCGTCGGCGTTGCAGATCAGGTAGCGCGGGAGGGGCGCCGAACGCGCCCCCAGCCACTTCTGCCCGGTCGGGAAGGCGGCCCCGCCGCGGCCCACGAGCTTGGCGTCGATCACCTCCCGCACCACCCGCTCGGCCCCCATCTCGAAGGCGCGGCGGAGGGCGAGGAAGCCGCCCGCGGCGCGGTAGTCGTCGAGGCTCGTCGGGTCCACCTTGCCGACGCGGGAAAGGAGGGTGAGACCGGGCTCCCCCAGCTGCGGCACCGAGCGGGCGAGGTCCATGGGGGGGACCGGGTCTCCCGCGACGGCAGTCGCAATCGCCTCCACCGTGGCCGGCGCCAGCGCCTCTTCGCGCGACGGCTTGCCGGCCGCGATCACCAGAGCGGCCGGGGCGCGCTCGCAGAGGCCGAGGCAGGGGCTCCGGTGCCAGGTGGTCCGGCCGTCCGGGCTCGCGCCCTGGGGACCGAGGGTCCGCTCCATCTCCCCGCAGAGGGCCTCTCCGCCGTAGAAGCGACAGCCGATGTCGTCGCAGACGTGGACGGTCACCGGCGGGTAGGGCCGGGTCTGGAAGAGGGCGTAGAAGTCGGCCACCCCGAAGGCCTCGGCGGGCGGCACGTCGAGCCGGCGACAGAGATGGTTCATCGCTCCCGGGCTGATCCAACCCACCCGGCCCTGCACGGCATGGAGCACCGGCAGGAGGTACTGCCGGAGGTCTGAGGGTTCGGTCGAAACGGGCAGGGCGGTGAGACAACCGTCGACGGCCTCCCGTTCCTCCGGGGTCGGCTCGTCGGCGGTGAAATGCAGATCCATGCGGGAGTCTCCAGCTAAGCTGAAACCGGGGCGGGCTCGGGAGCGGCGGCGGCCTCCACCGCGGCGGCCACCCCCTCCCCTACCCGCTCGACCCGCACCGCGGCGGCCTTGAACTCGGAGGTGCCGGAGAGCGGGTCCACCGCGTCCACGGTGAGCTCGTTGACGGCCACCTGGTCGGGGAAGTGGAAGGTCATGAAGGCGAGGCCCGGTTTCAGGCCCGGATCGAGGCGCACCGGGGCGAGCACCGAGCCGCGCCGGGAGACCACGCGCACCATGTCGCCGCCGGACACGCCGAGGCGCAGAGCGTCGTCGGGCGAAAGATCCAGGCTCTCGCGGCGGCGGTTCGGCGAGGCATAGAGTCCGGTCTGGACCCCGGTGTTGTAGGAATCGAGCCGCCGGCCGGTGGTCAGGCGGAGAGGGAACTCGGGAGAGAGCGCCTCGCTCGGCGGATCGTCCTGCACCACCGCGAAGGGCGCCCGCGGCCCGACGATCGGCCGCTCCCAGAGACGGCCGTGGAGGTACATCTCCCCCGGGTGCGACTCGTCGTAGCAGGGCCACTGGAGCCCGTCCTCCGCTTCCAGCCGGGCGTAGGACATGCCGGCGTGGACCGGGGAGAGGGCGCGCAGCTCGTCCCACAGCTCTTCGGCGGTGGGGTTGCCGAGGTCGCGGCCCATGCGGCGGGCGAGGTCGAGAAGGATCTCGATGTCGTCGCGCACCCCCGGCGGCGGCGGCAGGGCGCGGCGCACCCGCTGCACCCGGCGCTCGCTGTTGGTCACCGTCCCCTCGGATTCGCACCAGCCGGCGGCGGCGGGGAACACCACGTCCGCCAGCTCGGCGGTCTGGGTGAGGAGCATGTCCTGGACGACCAGGACGTCGAGCCCGCGGAGGAGGTGCAGGGCGCGGTGCTGGTCGGCCTCCGAGGAGGCCGGGTTCTCGCCGATGACGTAGAGGGCCGAGAGGTCGCCGCGCTCCATGGCCTCGAACATCCCGGAGAGATGCCAGCCCTTTTGGGCCGGGATCTTCGTCCCCCAGGCGCGCTCGAACTTCCCCCGCAGCTCGTCGTTCTCGACGTGCTGGAAGCCGGGCAGCCGGTCGGGCAGAGCGCCCATGTCGCCGCCGCCCTGCACGTTGTTCTGTCCGCGCAGCGGGTTGACGCCGGAGCCGTAGCGCCCCACGTGGCCGGTCAGGAGGGCCAGGTTGATCAGGGCGCGCACGTTGTCCACCGCGTTGTGGTGCTCGGTGATCCCCAGGGTCCAGCAGAGCACGGCGCGGTCGGCCTTGGCATAGGCATGGGCCAGGTCGCGGATCTTCGCCGCCGGCACCCCCGTCACCGTCTCCGCCCGCTCCAGGGTCCACGGCTCGACATTTTTACGGAACTCGTCGAAGCCGCTCGTCGCATGCTCGACGAAGCTCCGGTTCTCCAGGCCAGCGGCGAGAATTTCCCGCGCCACGGCGTTGGCGAGGGCGATGTCCGAGCCGACGTTCAAGGCGAGGTGCCCGACCGCCCACTGGGCCGAGGTCGTCCGCCGCGGGTCGACGACGTAGAGCTTCGCCCCGTTGTGAATGCCCTGCAGCACATGATGGAAGAAGATCGGATGCGTCTCCCGGGCGTTGCTCCCCCACAGGATGATGACATCCGTCTCCTCGACCTCCCGGTAGGAGGTAGTCCCGCCGCCCGCTCCGAAGACCGTCGCCAGACCGACGACGCTGGGGGCGTGTCAGGTCCGGTTGCAGCTGTCGATGTTGTTGCTGCCGACGACCGTCCGGGCGAACTTCTG
>Ga0137403_10000306_pt1 | contig 62521 bp, 51 predicted proteins | sample CZOMad2_1_16fung_FD_122057 | JGI IMG/M metagenome (GOLD analysis project Ga0137403, IMG submission 122057) | Vadose zone soil fungal communities from Angelo Coast Range Reserve, California, USA - CZOMad2_1_16fungal (Hybrid Assembly) | ecosystem: Environmental > Terrestrial > Soil > Vadose zone...
CACGACTCCGCCGGCAGCGGGAAATAGCCCCGGCCTAGAACGGCAGCGTCTGCTGCTCGCGCGAGTAGTGGAGGTAGCCGATGTTGACGCCACCGCGCAGGCCGACGCCGGTGCGGATCGGCGCCAGGATGACGTTGTTGCGCTGCTGATAGTTCACGCCGAAGCCGCCGACCACGTAGATGGTGCCCTCGACGCCGGGGAAGCGCTGGAAGATCTGGCCGGATTCGCCGATGTTGTAGACGAGGGTGAAGACTTTCGAGGCGTTGGCGCCGAGATCGAAGCCGATCGACGGACCCTGCCAGTAGACGCGCATGTTCTGGGCGATCTTGCGATGCATCCAGCCGTTGCCGTAGCGCACGCCGACGGCGATGGCGCCGGCCGCCTCCTCGCCGCTGATATAGGCGTTGGGCTGGCCCTGGTCCTTGAAGATCTTCTCGATGATGGTGGCGAGGTCCTTCGAGGTATCGCCGAAGAATCCCTTGGTGGCCGTCAGGATCTCGTCCTCCGTGTACTTGTCGGTCGTGTTCTCCTGGGCCAGGGCCGAAACCGGAACGGCGAGCGCCAGCGGCAGCAGCCCCGCGGCGGCCGTGAACCTGCGGCGTGGTAGCAGCATCATAAGACTTCCTCTCCTCTTTTCTCGTCACGACGGCAGCGCAGGAACGCCGTCACGCGGCCTTGCGCGCAAGCGGGGAATGGCTCACGCAAATGTTGGCACGTCCGGCCGGATATTCAAACGCAGTCAGGCGCCGCTTGTTCCGTGCGCGGCCACATTTTTATCACGGTCCCCGGCCGGCGGGCGGCGATAACGCCTTTCAGGGGGTGCCCGGGGGATTTCCTAAAATACAGGAAAACTTTACCTCTATTAATATTCGATGAAGAAGTAACCGAATATTAATAGAAGATACTAAATAATCACCCTCATTTCCTAAATACTAATAGTGACGGAGAACTGTTCGTGGTCCAGAACGCCTACGAGCAATACATGCTCGAACTCGTGAACCGCGCGCGGCTCGACCCGGCGGCGGAAGCGACCCTCTACGGCGTCGATCTCGGCACGATCTCCGCGACTTCGAAGCAGCCGCTGGCGGCCAACGACCTGCTGCTCGGGGCGGCCGAGAACCACAGCCAGTGGATGTTGGACACCGATACCTTTTCGCATACCGGCGCCGGCGGTTCCGATCCCGGCGACCGCATGGCCGCCGCCGGCTACACCTTCACCGGCAGCTGGGCCTGGGGCGAGAACATCGCCTGGCAGGGCACCACCGGCACGCTCAACCTGATCGCCACCATCGATGCCGAGCATGCGGCGCTGTTCCAGAGTCTGGGCCACCGCGAGAACATCCTGAACGACACGTTCCAGGAGGTCGGCGTCGGCATCCGCACCGGCGTCTTCGGCGCCTACAACGCCGCCATGGTCACGCAGGATTTCGCCAAGAGCGGCACCGGCGCCTTCCTCACCGGCGTCGCCTACACCGACACCGACGGCAACGACTTCTACTCGGTCGGCGAAGGGCGCGGCGGCGTGCAGATCGCCGCGCAACTCGTCGGCGGCGCCACCACGACCGTGACGACCGATGCGCCCGGCGGCTACGACTCCAAGCTGGCGGCCGGCACCTACAATGTCACGATGTCCGGCGGCGGCCTCGGCGCCGCCCTCGGCATGACCATCACGATGGCCGGTCGCAACATCAAGCTCGATCTCCTGGGCACCACGGCCGTCGCCTGTTCGGCGAGCCTGATCATGGGCGCCAACCTGATCGGCCTGACGCTGCTGGGGACCGACGACCTGTCGGGGACAGGCAATGCCCTCGCCAACGTCATCGAGGGCAACAAGGGCGCCAACCTGATCGACGGCGGCGCCGGCGCCGATACCCTCACCGGCGGAGCGGGCAACGACACCTTCATCCTCAAGGCCGGCCAGGCCAACGGCGACCTCATCGGCGACTTCACCGGCAACGGCAGCGCCGCCGGCGACAGCATCAAGTTCGACGGCTTCAGCGCGGCCGCCACGCTCACGAATACCTCCGGCAATCACTGGCAGATCGTGGACGGCAGCACGATCGAGACCTTCACCATCAATGGCGCGGTCAACGCCGCCGACTACAGCTTCGTCAATGTCGGGACTCCACCCCCGCCTCCGCCGCCACCGCCCGACCCCACCGGCAACGAGACCCTTGCCGGTACCGACGCTGCGGAAACCCTGAGCGGCGGCGGCGGCAACGACCAGCTGAGCGGCCTCGGCGGCAACGATACCATCGCTGGCGGCGACGGCAATGACACGCTCGATGGCGGCACCGGCAATGACGCCATGGCGGGCGGCCTCGGCGACGACAGCTACGTGATCGACAGCAGTTCGGATTCGATCACGGAGGCGGTCGGCGGCGGCATCGACACGGTGCAGAGCACCATCGCCTATGTCCTGGGCGCCAATCTCGAGAATCTCGTGCTGCTCGGCTCTGCCAGCATCGGCGGCACCGGCAACGCCGCCGACAACAGCCTGACCGGCAATTCCGGGGACAACACGCTCGACGGCAAGGCCGGCGCGGACACCATGGCCGGCGGCGCCGGCAACGATACCTACCTCGTCGACAGCATGGCCGACCAGATCGTGGAAGGCTCGGGCGGCGGGAGCGACGAGATCCGCTCGACAGTCGCCCTGACAACGGCGACCGCCTTCGTCGAGAACTACACGTTTCTCGGGACGACAGCCGTCAACTTCAGCGGCAACAGCTCCGCCAATCGCATCACCGGTACGGCGGCGGCCGATACGCTGAACGGCAACAGCGGCGACGATACGGTGATCGGCGGCGCCGGCGCGGACAGCCTCTCGGGCGGCGCCGGCAACGACACCTATGTCATCGACAGCGCCACCGACAAGATCAGCGAGACCGGCAGCGACACCGGCGATACCGTGCAGGCGACGATCGCTATCGATCTGAACCTCGTCGCGTTCGCGGGCATCGAGAACGTCAGGCTCACCGGCACCGCCGCGATCAACGCGACCGGCAGCGGCGTCGCCAACCACCTGATCGGCAACGACGGCGCCAATGTGCTGGACGGCAGGGGCGGCGTCGACACGCTCGAAGGCGGCAAGGGCAACGATACCTACCTGGTCGACAACAGCGCCGACAGCGTGATCGAGGTCGCCGGCGGCGGCACCGACACGGTCAAGAGCATGGTCGCCTACACGCTGGCCGATCCCTTCGTCGAGAACCTGACGCTGCTGGCCGGCGCCGGCGCCATCGGCGGGACCGGCAACGATCTCGCCAACGTGATCACCGGCAACGAGAGCGCGAACCTCCTCGACGGCGGCGCCGGCAACGACACGCTGGTCGGCGGGCTCGGCGACGATACCTATCTCGTGAATGCCACCGGCGACGTCATCACGGAAGCCGCCAGCGCCGGCACCGACACAGTCCAGAGCACGGCGGCGAGCTACACGCTCGCCACCAACGTGGAAAACCTGGTCCTGCTGGCCGGTGCCGCCACCGGGAACGGAAATTCGGCCGCCAACGTCATCACCGGCAACGACGGCGACAACCTGCTCGACGGCAAGGGCGGCGCCGACCGGCTCGATGGCGGCGCCGGCGCCGATACGCTGATCGGCGGCTCCGGCGCGGACACGCTCGTCGGCGGCACCGGCCACGATCACTACGTCGTCAACAACATCACCGACTACGTCGATGAATCGACCGGCGCCGTGGGGGACGTGGACAGCGTCGAAAGCTCCATCACCTACAACCTGACGGCCAACGGCACGACGGTGAAGGGCGACATCGAGAACCTGACGCTGACCGGAACCTCGGCGATCAACGGCACGGGCAACGCGCTGCACAACGTCATCACCGGCAACGCTGCCGCCAACATCCTGGACGGCGGCGCCGGCAACGATACGCTCATCGGCGCCGCCGGCAACGACACACTGATCGGCGGAAACGGCAACGACCAGATCGACGTCTCCTCCGGCAACGACACCGTGCGCTACACCTCCACGCTCGACGGCACCGACGTCGTCAACGGGTTCGACGGCAACGCCAGCGGCGGCCAGGACACTCTCAATCTCGACGCCCTCTTCGACTCGCTCGGCATCGCCGCGGCCAACCGGGCGGCCCATCTGTCGGTCGATACCCACGCCACCAGCGTCGACGTGCTCTTCGATGCCAACGGCAACGGCAGCTTCCAGACCATCGCCACGCTCAATACCACCGACGCCATCACCGTCGGCGCCGATATCGTCGTCGGCTCGTAGGCAGCGCCGCCCCACCCCATCCACAACTGTCGCCTCGGCGAAAGCGTTGGCGGATGCACACAAAGCCGTGCCGCGTCGATCTGACGTCGGGCCTTAATACAGAGTCCCCTCTCCCCTTGTGGGCAGGGCAATCGCATTTGGCGTCGTTGCCATGGCGCAGAAGGATTTTTGCACGCGGAGCAGTGAAGGACGCGGAGATTCGAGATTCTTGTAGGGGCGACCGGCAGGTCGCCCGTCTCTCTGTCGCACTGTGATTTGTCACATCAGCCCGGTTCGTCGACGGCACGGGCGACCTGCCGGTCGCCCCTACAAGAATCATCGCTACCTCCGCGGCTCCGCGTGAACGCACTCGGCCGCCAGCCAAAGACGGCCCGACGGGAGACGGCCAAAGTCCATATGCAATTGCCCTGCCCTGCGGGAGAGGGGACTCTGTGGGGTCGCCTTGCGCCAGACCCAACGTGCGTAGATTCCCTAGCGCGGAAGGAGCGGGTCTAGGGTAACCGATTGTGCGCCTGTCCCGGATTGACGCGGGAATGACAACGCAGGTGCGATCGGCGTTGCAGCTCTCGGCCCCGGCCCAACACGGCCTCAGGCACAAAGCGATGGTGAGCCTCGCCGCCCTGGGTTATCTCTGGCGGCGGAGGGTGACACCGTGGCCGAGCATAACTTCATCATCGAAGCCGCCATCGTGTTGGCCGCCGCCATCGTCGGCGTGGTGCTGGCCGAGAGGCTGAAGCTCGGTTCGGTCCTCGGCTACCTCGTCGCCGGCCTGGTCATCGGGCCCGCCGGATTCGCGTTCATCACCGACGTCGAGGCGACGCGGACGCTCGCCGAGTTGGGCGTCGTCTTCCTGCTGTTCATGGTCGGGCTCGAACTGCCGCTGGAACGCATTCGCGTCATGCCGCCGGTGATCTTCCTGCTGGGCGGCGGCCAGATCCTGCTCACGGGTGCCCTGATCGCGGGGATCGTCGTCGCATTCGGCGGCCGCGCCAGCGCCGCCGTCGTCGTGGGCGGTGCGCTCGCCTTGTCCTCGACCGCCATCGTGCTGCGTCTTCTCTCCGACCGGCACGAACTCAACAGCCGGTTCGGACGCGCCGCCTTCGGCATCCTGATCATGCAGGACCTGGTGGTCGGGCCGCTGATCGTGGGCGTGCTGGCGCTCGGTCAAGGACCGAACTCCGTGGCGACCGCGCTGGGCCTGGCCTTCGTCAAGGCGATCCTGGCGATGGCGCTCATCCTCGGCGTCGGGCGACTGGCGCTGCGACCGATCTTCGCGCCGGTGGCGGCGGCGCGGCGGCCGGAGATCTTCGCAGCGCTGACGCTGCTCGTCGTTCTGGCGGCGGGAATCGCGACCCAGGCGGCCGGCCTCTCCATGGCGTTCGGCGCGCTGCTCGCGGGCATGCTGGTGGCGGAGTCGCCCTACCGCCATCAGGTGGCAGTGGAGATCCAGCCGTTCCGCGGCCTCCTGCTCGGGTTGTTCTTCATTTCCGTGGGCATGTCGCTCGACACCGCCGTGCTGCGCCAGCAGATCGCGACGGTGCTGCCGCTCACTCTGGCCCTGATCGTGGGCAAGAGCATCATCATCGCCGGCCTCGCCCGCCTGGTCATGTTGCCGACCGGCCAGGCCTTGCGTCTCGGTCTGCTGCTCTCCCAGGGCGGGGAATTCGCCTTCGTGCTGCTGGGCGTCGGCTTCGGCGAACGGATCCTGAGCCTCGACGACCGCCAACAGCTGGTCGTGATCGTCATCCTCTCGATGATGTTGACGCCGCTGCTGGCCGAGGCCGGCCGCTTCCTCGCGCCGCGCATCGAACGCCGGACCTACGGGAGGAGCGAGGCGGCGGCGCCGGAGATCGCGGGTCTCAAGGACCATGTGATCATCGCCGGCTACGGCCGCGTCGGCCGCGCGGTGGCCCAGCGCCTGACGGCGGCCGGCATCACCTGGGTCGCGCTCGACCTCGATCCCCACCGCGTCACCCAGGCCCGGCGGCAAGGGCTGCAGGTCCACTTCGGCGACGCCGACCGGCCGGAGATCCTGGAGGCATTCGCGGTCGAGCAGGCGCGGGCCGTGGTGGTCGCCGTCGACAATCCGAAAGTCGCGCTCCAATTGACCGCGCTACTGCATTACGTGTTGCCGGCGGTCCCGATCCTCGCCCGCGCCTACGACGAGGCCCACGCCGCCGAGCTGGAACGCGCCGGCGCCGCCCACGTCATTCCCGAGCCGGCGCCGATCGGCGCGAAGATTGCCAGCCTCATCCTGGAGTCGCGCGATCAGCCGCCGGCCTGACTAGGTCAGCTTCCCTTCACGTTGATCTTGTCCAGCGCCGCCCGCAGCCCGTGGGCAAGCTTCTCGGCATTGTCGCTCGCCCAGAAATGCATGAAGAACAGCCGAGGCTCCTCCGTGAGCATGTGACTATGCAAAGCGGTCACCGAGATCCCGTTCTCGCGGAAAGTGCGCATTACCGGGCCGACCTCGCTCGCCAGCAGGACGAAGTCGCCGGTAGCCGCGACCTTGCCGCCACCGCTGGACTCGAAGTTGATAGCAATGGCGGTACCCATGGCGGGAGGCACGCTCATACCGTCCTCGGTGATGTTCTCCGCTCGCGGAATACCGAACTGGTAGACGCCAGCGTTCGCTTTTCCCTTGTAACCAAGAATCTGGTCGAGCCCGGCTCCGTCAAAACCAAGCTCCGGCGCCGCCGACGATGTGGGCAATGAATCCAGCGGCGTCTTGCTGAGCGCAAGGGCATCGTGGATAGCGGTCGCGAGCTTGACCGGTTCGCCTTCGCCGCCAATGTGCATGTAGAGCGTCGCGGGAGTAGCGCGCAGAAGATGATTGTGGAGCGCCGTCACTTCGACGCCGCCCGCGCGCAATTTCGTCATCACCGGGTCGACCTCGTCCTCGGTAAGGACGAGGTCGCCCATCACCATCGCCTTGCCGTCGGACATGGCCTTGAACGCTACCCACGAGCCAAGGGCGAATGTCGGCTTGATCTCGATGCCGTCGAGCGTCACATGCAGATCGGTGCGCGGAAGGCCGTACTTGTGGACATCACCCGGTTGCATTGAACCCGGTTTGCCGAGCGCACTGTCAACCTGCTTCCAGTCGATGTCGGAGGCGACGGCCGATGACGAGACCGCCAAGGCCGACGCGAAAACGAACAAGCTTACAGATGAGCGCATTTGATTCTCCTTTGAGGTTTGCGGTTTCGTTCGGCGACCCTTCCCTCGAGTCTCGCTTCACGATAGGTTGCCGCTGACCGCGATCCGGGGGCTCACCAACGACGAAGTCCGCGGCTAGAGCCTCCAGAACGGCTTCGCACTCTCAAACAACGCATCGGCGCGCGATATTCCGATGTCGTGGAGTCGATGGTCGTCGAGCGTGGCGAGCACGCGGCGGCTGCGGCCGCGCTGCCACCACAAGGCGATGGTGGAGAAGGCGGCGGCCACGCCGGTGCGCCAGCGATCGGTTCGCGACGGCGGCCACGTCACCACGCGGTATCTATTGAAGGAGGGAGGAAAAGGTTCACTTCTCGACATCGATCGTCCTCCTGGCGTTACGGAGTTCCGGTTCGGTCCACTGTCACGGCTGGCGGCCAGCCGTGCGTCTCGCCCTGCAGCGCCCGCGCCCAGCTGTAAAGCGCGTCGTACATGACCAGGCCGTGGCGCAGCATCTCGCTATCGTTGGGGAAGTTGTGCGACAGGCCAAGGGAGAGGGCGAGGAGGCCGGGTGATTGGGGCGTCAGCTCGGGATGGCCGGTATCGGCGCCCCTGATGATCATGGCGAGATGATGCAGGGCCGGATCGTCCAGCCGGTACTTCTTCAGAAAGGCATCGAAGCTGCAGAGTGGCCCGTCGTGCGACAACTCGACATCCGGTATGTCGTAGGGGATAGCGCCTGTTTCGGCGGCGACCGAAAGCACCTTGTCCGCCGGGACGAACAGGAACTCCGGCGCCTTGTCGATGAAGCGCACGACGAGCCACGGGCAGGCGATGCGGTCGATCTTCGGGCGTTCGCGCGTGATCCATTTCATGAGCGTATTCCTTCCTATGCCGCAGCGTTCAGGGCAGGCCGCGGAACGGTCTTGCCGCCCATGGCGTGCCAGGCGGCGATGCCGCCGCTGACCACCCGGGCGTCGATGCCGCGCGCGCAATTCCGTCACCGCATCCTGGCTCACCCAGAAGCCGTAGACGCAGTAGATGGCGACCGGGACGTCGCGCGGCAGGTTGTCGGCGGCCGCGGCGACCTGGCCGGGATCGACATGGGTCGCGGTCGGCAGGAGATCCCGCGCCGCTTCGAAGTCGTCCGCCAGGCGAACGTCGAGGACCGCAACCCGGCCTCCGACCTCCAACATATCGCGCAGGTCCTCGACCGTGACGGCAGGCAGCGGGGCTGCGGCCGACGGCGCGGCGATGGGGGCGTGCGCCTCATGCAGGCGGGCCGCGACATATTCCCAGCGCACATTGCCCATGAAGGCGTCGACATAGGCGCCGGCGTTGGCGCCGAAATCGAGGTGATAGGCGTGCTCGTACATGTCGAGGGCAAGCAGGATGTCGCCGCCGGCCAGGCAATGGGTATGATCGGCCGCCCACTGATTCACGAGCCGGCCGAGCGCCGGCGACCAGCACAGCAAGACCCAGCCCGAGCCGCCGGCCAGCGCCTTGCCCAGGGCGACGAACTCCGCCCGCCAGCGCGCCACGCTGCCGAAGTCGCGGTCGAGCGCCGCCGCCAACGCGCCTTCGGGCTCGCCGCTGCCGCCGAGACCGTCGAAATAGATCTCGTGCAGCAGGGCGGAGTTGGCGGCGATCAGCTGCTCGCGCTTCAGGCCGTTCAGCAGGAAGTTGGGCGCCGACGCCGGATCGACGGCGGCAAGCTGCCGATCGATGGCATTGAGACGCCGGACCGCCCCGCCATAGTTGTTTTCGTAATGGCTGTCGAGCAGGCGTTGCGACAGGCCGTTCAGCCGGTGTGGCTTGAACGAGAGCGGTCTGATGTGATGCGGCATGGCGTGTCCCCATAAGGTCGGACGAGCGCAGGTGTCGGGGTGTATGATACACTTGTTGCATTGTGTGTCAATATAAGATATGATTGTATCATGACAACAACTCCTCCCGTCGCTGGCGAAGCCCAACAGTGGCTGTTGCTGCTCCATCAACTGCCGCCGAAACCGGCCTATTTCCGGGTCCGGATCTGGCGCCGGCTGCAGGACCTGGGGGCGGTGGCGATCAAGAATTCGGTCTATGCGCTGCCGGCCGGCGAGGAGACGCGGGAGGACTTCGAGTGGCTCCTCCGGGAGATCGTCGATGGCGGCGGCGAGGCTTGCATCTGCGAGGCTCGTATCGTGGACGGGCTCAGCGACCAGGACATCCGCGCGCAGTTCGATGAGGCGCGCGACGCCGACTATCGCGAGATCGCCGAAGAGGCGCGCGCCATCACCGAGGCGGCCCGCAATGGCGACGCCGTGCCGGAAGAGGCGCGCGCCGAGATTCCCGCCAAGGTGAAGCGACTGCGCAAGCGGCTGGCCGAGGTCGCGGCCATCGACTTCTTCGGCGCCAGCGGCCGCCAGAGCGCCGAGGGCGTGGTGGCGGAGATCGAGGCGCGTCTGCGCCCGACAGCGGGAGGCAAGGCAGTGGCAACGGAAAAGAAAGTCGACACGGACCTGACCGGCAAGACCTGGGTCACACGGCGTGGCGTCCATGTCGACCGCATGGCATGCGCCTGGCTGATCCGGCGGTTCATCGATCCCGAGGCCCACTTCAAGTTCGTCGGCGGGCAATCCTACCAGCCTGGCGGTGACGAGCTTCGCTTCGACATGTTCGAGGCGGAGTTCACCCATGACGGCGATCGCTGCACCTTCGAAGTTCTGCTCGATCGCATCGGCCTCGACGATCCAGCCCTCCGCCATATCGGCGAGATCGTCCATGACATCGACATCAAGGACGGCAAGTTCGACCGGGCGGAAGCGGCGGGCATCGCGCAGGTGATCGCCGGCATCGCCATGGCCCATGACGACGACGAGGTGCGCCTCCAACGCAGCGCCGTCGTGTTCGAGGATCTTCTCACCTATTTCCGCCGCAAGCGCCGTGCCGTGGCCAAGACCGCACGGAAGGAGCCGCGCCCGTGACGCCTTCGCCCACCGGCGCCACGAGCGCGGCCGTAGCCGCGCCTCAAAGCAGCGCGCCCGCCGGCGTCGCTTTCCGCGACGCGCTCAAAGTCTGGATGAAGATCGGCCTCATCAGCTTCGGCGGGCCGGCGGGGCAGATCGCCACCATGCATCGCATCCTCGTCGACGAGAAGCGCTGGATCGGCGAGCAGCGCTTTCTCCATGCCCTCAACTACTGCATGCTGCTGCCGGGACCGGAGGCGCAACAGCTGGCGACCTATATCGGCTGGCTGCTGCACCGGACCTGGGGCGGCATCGTCGCCGGCACGCTCTTCGTCCTGCCGGGCGCCGCCGTCATGCTGGGCCTCAGCCTGCTCTATGCCGGCTACCACGACGTGGGGCTCGTCGCCGGCATCTTCTTCGGCATCAAGCCGGCCGTGCTGGCGATCGTGCTGCATGCGCTGGTTCGCATCGGCAAGCGCGCGCTCACGAGCGGATTTACGCTCGCCTTGGCGGCCGCGGCGTTCATCGCGATCTTCTTCCTCGATCTCCCCTTCCCGCTGATCGTGCTGGGCACCGGCGTGATCGGCTATGTCGCCAACCGCTTCGGCGGGCTGTCACCCGGTGCAACGCGAGCGAACGCAACCGGGGACGTGGAGCCGGCGAACACAGCGATCGACGAGATGTTCGCCGCCGGACGAGCGGACCATGTGCAGCCGTCGGCCGCGCGCGCCCTGCGCGTGCTCGCGATCTGGCTGCCGCTGTGGCTGGGTCCGGTCGCGCTGCTGCTGCTGTGGCGCGGCGGCGGCGACGTCTTCAGCGAGATCGCCGTGTTCTTCAGCAAGATGGCCGTCGTCACCTTCGGCGGCGCCTATGCCGTGCTCGCCTATGTCGCGCAGGCGGCCGTGAGCGGCTTCGGCTGGCTGCGGCCCGGCGAGATGCTGGACGGGCTGGGCATGGCGGAGACCACGCCGGGGCCGCTGATCCTGGTGCTGCAGTATGTCGGCTTCCTGGCCGCCTATCGCGACCCCGGCCTGCTGCCGCCCTGGCTGGCCGGCACCTTGGCCGCCATGCTCACGCTGTGGGTGACCTTTGCACCCTGCTTCCTCTGGATCTTCCTGGGCGCGCCCTATGTCGAGCGGTTGCGGGCCAACCGCGCGCTCAATGCGGCCCTGTCGGCGATCACGGCCGCCGTCGTCGGCGTCATCCTCAACCTCGCCGTCTGGTTCGCGCTGCACACGATCTTCGGCGAGGTGCAGGAGACGGCAGCGTTCGGCCTGCGGCTTTGGCTGCCGGTGTGGCAGACGGTCCAGCTGCCGTCCCTTGCGCTCGCGGCGGGCGCCGCGCTCGCGATGTTCCGATTCAAGGTGGGGATGCTGCCGACGCTGGCCGCTTCAGCGCTGCTGGGTTGCGGCTACTTCCTGCTGGCGGGCTGACGGCATTCGCCGCCGCCGCTCAGTTGGTCGGTTGGGGCGGCTCGAAGACGAGCGTGTCGCCGCCGCTGTAGTTCTTGTCCGGCAGGGCCTGTTGCGGCGTGGCGTAGAACTTCGGCTCGCGATCGTCGAGACCGGCCTCGAAGGGCTTGGACATGTTGACGTCCGTGCCTTTGGACTGGCCTTCCTGCATGGCATTCTGCAGCTGCTGGGCCATCTTCATGTCCCAGGGCAGCGCATAGGACCGCGGCTCATCGGCGCCCGGGAACTGCAGCCAGACATAGATGGCTTCGCCTTCCCGCATGGTGGCGCCGAGGACCTTGGCCTTGTCCGCCTGCTGCCACAGTTCGAGCCGCAGGGGCTTCGGCCGGCTCAGCAGCTCGATGGAGCCGCCATAGACGACGGCGATCAGCACCAGGAACACGGTCGCGGAGGTCGCACGCTGCCACAGGCGGCCGCGCGGCAGGACCAGAAAGATGAACGTGCCGAGCAGCAGCGCGAAGGCGACGGCGGCGGCCGAGATGATCATTGGGCGGCTACCCGCAGTTCCTTGTACAGGTTGTTGACGCTACCTTGGACCAGGTGCCCGTGGCTATCCAGGGAAAACCGGAAGGCGGTCACCTGCTCATTTTCATGGTGCAGCTGTACCGTCGTGGTGACGATCTGCTGGGCGGTATCCTGCGGAGTTTCCTTCACGCTCACCACCAGCTTCACGCTGATCGGATAGGTCACGCCGATGCCGCGATACATGTGCACGTTGGCGACGTATTCGCCGGACGGCATGCCGCGGCTGTAGGCGACCTCATAGTTATAGTCGGTGACGTCCTGGGCCTTGCCGAGATCGTCGCGCAGCAGGTTGAACACCTGGCCGCTCTTGTTGGAGTAGCCGACCGGCTTGTCGCCGGGGGCCTGGACCCAGAGGTCCACATCGGCATCGAGGCCATCAGCCCATTGCGCTTCGACGATCACGTTGCCGGGCGACTGTTCGCCCTCGGTCTCCTTGGACTGCGCCGGCGGATTGACGACCGACAGCATCAACACCGTCATCAGGATGAACCCGCCGAGCATCAGAAGGGCGGTGTCCAGCCATACGGTGAGGGTCTCCTCATCCATGGAAGTTGCCCAGCAGGCGCAGGTTGATCTTCAGCCACAGGTTGGTGCTGATGCCCAGCAGCGTGGCATAGAGCGAAACATACATGCCGTTCACGACCGCGGCGATCAACGGCTTGATCTCGTCGGGATTGGCCGAGCCGCTCTGTCCGGCGGCCGAGAAGGCGATGATGAGGCCGACGACGGTGCCGAGCAGGCCGATGCGCACGACATGGGTGGCCAGCCACTGCACGTCGTTCCAGCGCTGCGCGAACACGCAGCCGATTCCGAGCAGGCCCATGCCGACGATGATCCAGCAGAGCGGGCCGTTATTGCCCTCGAACGGCTTGCCGGCCAGGCCGGCGATCCACAAGCCGACGATCATGGCGGCACCGATGGCCTGCAGCACGACGGCGCGCGACAGGAAGGCGATCTGCGGAACGCCCCGGCTCGCCGCCTGTTCGCCAGCAGCACCAGCCGGCGCCGCGAACTCCTCCTGCAGGCGCGACATCAGGGTGGCCACGGCAGGCGGCTGACCCGCTTCGGGCGCTCTGTCCGCGGCGGAGCGATCCTGGGGAAACAAACGGACGGTTGGACTAACCATGGGATTCCATCCTCTCATTCCAAGCCACGCGATCATGGTCACCCCCGCGGTGTTAACAACTGATGAGTCGTTGGTTAACGGAAATATAAGGTGCCGCGCCCGGGGGCCGTTGTGCGCGGGGTCACACTGCGAGGGAATACTGCGAGAAAACCGTCGAGTTTGACGGCCATCGCCAGCACGGCATCGCCATAGAGGGAGGCGACCGGTCGGCGACACTGGCGGGAACGGTAACGTCGGCGTAACGCACGGAGTTGGCTGAAAGGCTGCCCGGCCGGCGCTTCAAGCTTACCAGAAGATACCTGCCGAACCGGATTCATCGACGACACAACCCCTTATGACCAGCGGGGCGACGCGAACCTCGGCATTTCGCCCCTGAATTGAACCGGCCGGAGCCATGCGACCCGCACTGATTCGACGGCCCCGGCCGGTCCACTGCCGAAGACCTAGAACTCTGTCTCCGGTACTCGGTGGTATGGTTGTGTGATACGCCCGTACCGTCTCGCGGATATGTCGCCGATGAAAGGATTTGCATCATTTTGTAAATGGCTCAGGGCCGGCGCCCGGCGGCCCAGGCCCTACCAATCGGCGGCCGCACCGGGCGCGCGCAGCGACAGGATGTAGGCGATGATCGCGTCCAGCTCTTCCGGTATGAACTGCTGCGCGCGCATCGGATAGTGTGGATTCGTAATCCGCTCGCGCAACTGGGCTCCGTGCGGTCCGGGTGCGCCGCGATGCGCGCGAAGCTCGGGGCCTGGAACGTCTCGGGCCCGGTCCCCGCATCGACCACCACGTCCAGCGGCTGTGCCTGATCCTCCGTCACGCGGTGACAGGCCGAGCAATATTGCCGGGCGAGCGATTTGCCATCGGCAGCCGTCAAGCCGGCGGCGACTGCCGCCGCGGCCGCCCGCCTTGACCTCGATCAATGCCGCCGCGGTCGACCCCTTGGCCGCCTATTCGGCCGCCTTGCTTCCGCCGGCCGGCGTCGCCGGCGGCTTGCGGGCACCGGCGAGCGGAACGCCGATTGCTTCCGCCGTCGGAATCGTGATGGCTCGCAGGTCCTCCGGCTCCAGGTTGTGGACGTCGGTCTTGCCGGTGCAGCGGGCCATGATCGAGGCCTCGGCCGACAGCGCCTGCAAGAGGCAGGCCGCGGCGTCGACCCGGTCGGCCTCGCTGCGGTCGCCGTAGAAGCCGATGTCCGGACCGCTGATCTCGCCGCCGAGCGCAAGCGCCATGGCGACGCCGATCACGGCCGCATTGGCGCCGAGCGAGACCAGCTTGGCGCCGTCGGTGCCCGAGCGGGCGCCGCCGAAGAACAGCAGCTCCAGGTCCTCCTCGCGGTTGAGGCGGCGGAGGATGCGGATGGCGTCGCGCATGACGGTGAAGTCCGGCGCCGCCGCCAGCTCCGACCACGGCCGCGCGATGCCCGGCGTGGCATCGAGAAGCAGCAGGTCGAAACCCCGATCGAGGGCGAACGGAATCGCCGCCTCCAGCTCCGCCGACCGGACCGCCAAGCCCATGAGCTTGCCGGCCACGCGCTTGGCGTCGAACGGCTTGAAGCCGGCGGGCACCAGATGGATGTGGCCGGCCGCCGCCGGGTCGGGCGCGTTCTGGCCGGCGACGACGAGCTGGAGCCACGGCGCATCGCCCGGCAGCGCCGCGCGTCCGACATAACCGGAGCCGACCTTCGCCAGCGCCTGGCCGAGCGCGCCCTTCAGGTCCGACGACACGTCGTCGAAGCCGGTCACCAGGAACGGCAGCTCCAGCGTGACGCTGCCGCCGATGCTCGACTTCATATTGCAGGCGTCGCGATAGGGATCGATCACCAAGCGCGACAGGTTGGCGGCCAGGAACACGAGATCGTCGAGCGAGGGCTTGTGGCCCTCGGGATAGGGATTCGGTCGCTGCTCGAGACGCTTCTTGAAGATCGCCTTCTGCGTCACCGCATCGTCCGGCCGGGTGCGCGCCATGACGAAGATGTCCTCGCGCGTGCGCACGCTGTAGTCGTGCGAGCCGGTCTCGGCGTCGCAGCGATAGCAGCGCGCGGCCTCGTCCTTCGCGGTCTTCTCGTCATAGGTCGATTCGATCTCCGGGAACGCCACGGGATCGGCGCCGAGGCCGTGGAAGGCCTGCTCCTGACGCGGGAACACCTCCCAGTTGATGTCCTGGGCGACCGGCACGCGGCGGGTGCGATAGGGCGTGCGGTAGGGCAGCGGGTCGGCGACGCCGTTCAAGAACGCCTTCACGTAGTAGGCGGCGCGGTGGCCGTGGAACATCGCCTTGACGATGGTGGAGCCGCCGAAGGCGCCGTCGCCGGCGGCGAACACCTTGGGGTCCTTCGTGCGCATGGACTTCCATTCCGTGCGCACGCGGTCGCCGTCCATCAGCCCGTGCTTATCCAGTTCGTCCGAGGCGCCCTTCTGGCCAACGGCCATGATGACCATGCCGCAATCGACGTCGCGCTCGCTGCCGGGCACCTCGACGGGGCGGCGGCGGCCATCCATGCCCGGTTCGCCGAGCGCGGTCTCCACGCAGCGGAGCGCGAAGCTGTTGCCGGCGGCCATGACGCGGACGGGCTGGGTGTTGTAGACGAACTCGATGCCTTCCTTGATGGCGCCGTGCAGTTCGTCCTTGCGGGCGGGGATCTCGCCCGGCCCGCGCCGATAGATGACCTTTACGTTCTCGCAGCCGGGCAGGCGCTTGGCGACGCGGCAGGCATCCATGGCGACGTCGCCGCCGCCGATGACGAGCACCGTCTCCGGCAGGGTCGGACGCTCGCCGTCATTGACCCGGCGCAGGAAGCCGACGCCGTCCACCACCTGCGGGTGATCGTCGCCGGGAATGCCCATCGACTTGCCCCACCAGGAGCCGATGGTCAGCAGCACCGCATCGTGGCGCGCCTTCAACTCGTCGAGCGTAACATCCTTGCCGAGCGCGCAATTGAGGTGCGCCTTGATCCCGGGGCAGCGCCGCAGGATCCGCTCCATATCCTCGTCGATGATGCCCGGCGGCAGGCGGAAGGCCGGGATGCCCCAGGTCATCATGCCGCCGAGGCGGTCCATCATCTCGTAGACATGCACCTCGAAACCGGCTTCGGCGAGGTCCTGCGCCGCCGTCATTCCGGCCGGGCCGCTGCCGACGATGGCGACCGTCTCCTTGCGCGTGACGGATACTGGCGGCAGATGATGAGTCTTGCCGAGCTTCTCCATCACATAGCGCTTGAGGTTGCGGATGGCGAGCGCGCCGTCGCTGTCGATGCGGCGGCAGGCCGGCTCGCAGGGCGCGTCGCAGACGCGGCCGCAGATCGAGCTGAAGGGATTGGTCGCGGTGATGGCCTCGAAGGCCTGCTCGATCTTCCCTTCCCAGATGTAGGCGATGTAGGACGGCGCGTCCGTGCCGATCGGACAGGCGACCTGACACGGCGCCGGGACGAAGTTCACATCGGCGACGTCGTCGGCGAATTCCGGCGGCGCATCGATCGGCGCCACCCGGTCGATGTCATAGACGTTGGTAACGGCCATCGTGGATTCCCGAGAAAGGTTCACCGCAAAGGCGCAAAGACGCAAAGAGGGACTCGATCTCTTTGCGTCTTTGCGCCTTTGCGGTTCACTTTGACCTCATCACGACGCGGCGCACAAGCGTGCGTTCTCGCGCTCGCGATACTCCGGCGCATATGGCAGGCGCGTGATCGCCGCCGCCTCCGGCGTCAGCGCGACGAGATCGTTACGCGAGAACTCATGCACGTCCTTGTAGCCGTGAGCATGGGCGATGGAGGCCAGCTGCCAGCGCAGGCACTCGAGATAGCGGTGGACGTTGCGCGCCTCGACCGGCGTATTGTAGCGCTTCTCGTGCTCGGGATCCTGGGTGGCGATGCCGACCACGCACTGCCCGACATGGCACTGCAGGCAGGCGATGCAGCCGCCGGCGATGATGGCGCCGGTGCCGACCGCCACCGCGCGGGCGCCGAGCGCCAGCGCCTTCGCGGCGTCGATGCCGTCCTTGATGCCGCCCATGAGCACGAGCGGCATCTCCTTGGTGCCGCCGACCTCGGCCAGCGCATCCACCGCCTCCTGGATCGCCGACAGCGTGGGGATGCCGACATATTCCAGCACCTCGTGGCTGGCGGCGCCGGTCGAGCCCTGCATGCCGTCGAGCTCGACGAAGTCGAAGCCGTCCTTGTAGGCGATCTTGATGTCGTCGCGCACGCGGCCGGCGCCGAGCTTCACCGACACGGGCTTCCGATAGCCGGTGGCCTCGCGGAACTCCTCGACCTTGATGACGAGGTCGTCGGCGCCGAGCACGTCCGGGTGGCGCGAGGGCGAGCGCAGATCGATGCCGGCGGGGATGCCGCGGATGCGCGCGATCTCCGGCGTCACCTTCTTCGCCATCAACTGTCCGCCGAGGCCGGGCTTGGCGCCCTGGGAGATGTAGATCTCCAGCCCGTCGGCGCGCTGCATGTCATGGATGTTCCAGCCGAGCCGGCCGGCGAGACATTGATAGATCAGCTGCTTGGCCTCGGCCCGCTGCTCGTTGGACATGCCGCCTTCGCCGGTATTCTCCGACGTGTCGGAGAGGCGCGAGGCGATGGCCATGGCGAGCTTGGTCGACTTGCTGAGCGCGCCGTAGCTCATGGCCGCGATCATGATGGGCATGGAGAGATCGAGCGGCTTGGCGCCGAAGCGGCCGCCGATCTGGGTGCGCATGTTGACCTTGTTCACGACGTCGCGGTCGGGCGGCAGGTTCGAGAGGTCGCGCTTGAAGGCGAGATCGGAGATGTGCGGCAGCGGGCGGCCGGCGCCGTAGCCGCGGATGCGATAGCGGCCGATCTGCGCCTTGACGTGGATGTCTTCCTGGACCTTGGCGTTCCAATAGGCGCTGTCGCCGGAGGCCTGGAAGAACGGGATCACGCGCACGCGCGGTTCGGTGCGGGGATAGCGCAGCCGCTTGCCGGCGTTGACGACCTTCTGGAACGTGCCCGTGAAGGTAATCTCGTACTTGTCGAGGAAGGCCCGCAGGTCGTCTGCCTCGTCGGCCGGCAGGTCGATGAGCATGGCGTCGGTGCCGAGCGAGTTCACGTTGCCGGCGACGTAGATGGTACCGCCGGTCATGTCCTGGCCGACCTTCTCGCCGGAATTGCCGAGGATGACGAGGCGGCCGCCATACATCATGTAGCCGGCCATGAAGTTGGCATTGCCGGCGCAGCAGAGCGTGCCCGCCTTCATCACCTGCCCGGCGCGCGACCCGATATTGCCATGCACCACCACGTCGGCGCCGCGGATGGCGACGCCGGCGATGGCGCCGGCATTGCCCCGCACGACCACGGAGCCGCCGAGCATGTTGTCGGCCAGGCCCCAGCCCACATTGTTGTCGACCTCGACCCGCGGCCCGTCGGTCAGGCCGGCGCAGAAATAGCCGGCCGAGCCGCGGATATGCAGCCTTACCTTATGGACGAGTCCGACCCCGATATGGTGGCGGGCGTCGGGATTGATGACCTCGATGTCCTCGCCGTCGGCGCCGTATTTGCGGATCAGCTCATTGGCCTGGGTGACGGTGACCCGGCTCAGATCGATCGACGCCATGTCTCGAATGTCCCCGGCGGCGGTTCGGATGTGTTGAGCGCCGTCCCCGGGAAGAGCCGGTTGAGCGACACCTCCTCCGAGGCGATGGCGATGAGATCGTCGTTCTCGAACTTCACCATCGGCTTCACCGCCAGGCGGTCCTTCGCATAGCCGATCTCGTCCTTGGTGGAGACCAGGAAGGAGAAGGTGCCGTCGAGGTCGGCGATCGAGTCGCGCAGGGCGTCCTTCAGGCTCGAGCCCTGCTTCAACTTGTCGGCGAGATAGACGGCGATCAGCTCGCTGTCGTTGTCGGTGTTGAACTTGTAGCCGCGCTTCTCGAAGCGGCGGCGCAGCTTGTAGTAGTTGGTGATCTGGCCGTTATGGACGATGGCCACGTCGGCGAAGCCGGTCGCCCAGAACGGATGCGAAGCCTCCGGCACCACGTCGGACTCGGTGGCGAGTCGCACGTGCCCCAGCCCATGCGTGCCCTCGAAGCTCTTCACGTGATAGGTGTGGTCGACATCGTGGGCGCTGCCGACGTCCTTGATGATGTCCAGGCTCTCGCCGACCGAAGAGACCTTGGCGGCCTCCTCCAGCTCGTAGCCGAACTTCTGGACGTCGCCATGAAACTTCACGTCCACCCGGTAGCCGACGCCCGCGCGGTCCTCCTCGATGATCTCGGCCTGGAAGTCGCGCAGCTTGTCCTTTACCCGCTGGATCGCGAGTTCGGCCTCCGCCCCCTGCCCCACGATGAAGCGCAGCCGCAACGTGCCGGGCGCAGCGTCATGGTAGAGCGCGAAACCGGTCGAATCCGGCCCGCGGTGCTGGCAGCCATCGAGCATGTCGATCAGCGCCTTGCCGACTTCGGCCCGCGAACCCTGCTTCTTGAATAGGATACCGGCTATGCCGCACACGATCGTGACCCTCCGGAGACATGGCGACAGGCTTGGCCGCCTGGCGATGCGGCCGTATTTTCATGTAGCAGAGTCCCGGCAAAAATTCAACTACCATTAAACGATTTTTCCTCACAGGAAACATGGTCCCGCCTGGAGGGGCGGCCGGCGGCCGCCCGCAGGCCAACGCAGCCAACGCCCAAACGCATGTGCACCGGATAGGCGGGCGGCCGCCGGCCGCCCCTACATGTCGTGCGCTTCATGCGGCGAGGCTGGTGCGAGCGGTGGGAATCGAACCCACATACCCTTGCGGGCGCGGGATTTTGAGTCCCGTGCGTCTGCCAGTTCCGCCACGCTCGCAATCGGAATCCGCGCGGCAATGTTCTGCCGGCCACGCGGCCGGGCGGATCATAGGCATCCGCGACGGCGATGCAAGCCGATCGGCCGACCGTTGCCGCTATGGCCAAGCGTTCATCCAGTCCTCGCTTTCCTATTGCGATCCCCCGCGTCGGGCGGGCGGCAACCGGGGGAGCTCCCGACCGTTGGACGAGGACGGTCTCAGGTGCCCGGCGCCAAGGGTACGCATCCATTGCGCGCGCTTGCGTAAAGCCGGTCACGCACTCCCGCCGAAAGGCGCAGGAGGCCGGCCACGGCTGCCCGCTGCGAATACCGGCCGTGAAGGCCGGCTCGCGACTTGGTGAGTCGCGCCGTCCGGACGAGGGGCAGCTGAAACCGGACGCTACGCGACGGCTGCGCGGGTTGGTTCCCGCAGGACCAGTATTGGGCCTCGGGGCGAGCGCTTGACGGCTCGCTGCGGTCGAGGCCAGGGCAGTCGAATGCGCGGACCAGGGATCCGGCGTCGGGGCCGTCTCGTCCGGCCCAGACCGCCGTGCACGGCGGTCCAAAAAGCAATGGAGCCGGCACCCATTCGGGGCGCACGACTCCATCGCATAATATTTGTTTTTTACCTCCCGGCGCGCCTGGAGTCAACACTTATTTTTGCGTAATCGCCGGCAGCGACGAGGACCGCCGCCGGCCGGCCGGTCGCGATTGCCGGTTCGCCCAGCCGCTGCTACACCGGCCGCTGGCGGCCAGGCCGGAGGAGCTCGATGCTGCGGCGTGTCTATGACTGGATCATCAGGCTCTCGGCCAGCCGCCACGCGCTGCCGGCGCTGGCCGCGATCGCCTTCGCCGAGAGCTCGTTTTTTCCGATCCCGCCCGATGCGTTCGTGGTCCCGATGGTGCTGGCGCAGCCCAAGCGCGCCTGGCGCATCGCCCTGGTGGCGACCTCGGCATCAGTGCTCGGCGGCATCGCCGGCTATGCCATCGGCACCTACTTGCAATCCTTCAGCCAATGGCTGATCGGGGCGCAGAACTTCGAGGCCTTTCGCGCTGCCTATGCGCAATGGGGCCTGTGGATCATCCTGATCAAGGGCCTGACACCCATCCCCTACAAGATCGTCACCATCGCCAGCGGCCTCACCGGCTTCAACCTGCCGGTCTTCATCCTCGCCTCGATCGCCACGCGCGGCGCCCGCTTCTTCATCATCGCGGCGCTGCTGCGATTCTACGGCCCACCCATCCGCGACTTCATCGAGCGCCGCCTGACGCTGGTCACGACCGCCTTCCTATTGCTCCTCGTGGGCGGCTTCCTCTTCGTGCGATATGTCGCATAGCGTCGTTGCTTCGGCGCGCGATACCATATGACAGCCATGACCATTCAAACCTCGGCGGACCGCCGCATCCCGTTGTTGGTCGTGATCGCCAGCCTGGCCAGCCTGGCGATCGCATTTGCGTCGCAATATTGGGGCGGTCTGCAGCCCTGCGTGCTCTGCATCTACCAGCGCTATCCCTATGGCGTCGCCGCCGCCCTGGGAATCATCGGCGCGATCGTCGCCGGGCGGCCGGACCTGCTGCGGTTCATCCTGTTGCTCGCCGCCCTTGCCTTCTTCGTCGATGCCGGCATCGCCGCCTTCCATGTCGGCGTCGAGCAGCATTGGTGGGCGGGCACGTCCGAATGCGGCAGCCTGCTCGACCTCAACGCCAAGCCCGAAGACCTCAAGAACCAGCTGCTCAACCAGCCGGTCGTGCGCTGCGACGAGGCGGCTTGGACGATGTTCGGCATCTCCATGGCCGGCTACAACTTCCTCTATGCCGCCCTGTTGGGACTCGTGACCCTCTGGTTCTCCGCGCGCGGGCGGACGGGCGCCGCATGAGCGAAGCGACCGAACGCGAGCTGCCGGGCGACCTGCCGCGCGATGCGCTGATCCGGCGCATGATCCGCGTCGACCACGCCGGCGAATATGGCGCGCGCCGAATCTATGAGGGTCAGCTAGCGGTGTTGGGGCGCCGGCAGGATGCCGAACCGATCCGCCACATGGCGGCGCAGGAGAAGCGCCATCTCGATGCCTTCGACAAGCTGATCGGCGAGCGCCGCGTGCGCCCGACCGCGCTGCATCCGCTGTGGCATGTCGCCGGCTACGCCTTGGGCGCCGCCACGGCGCTGCTCGGCCGCGAGGCCGCGATGGCGTGCACGGTCGCCGTCGAGGAGGTCATCGACGAGCACTACCAGAAACAGGCAACCGCCCTGGCCGCCGACGATCCCGAACTCAAGACCATGATCGAGACCTTCCGCGCCGAGGAGATCGAGCACCGCGACATCGGTATCGCCGAGGGCGCCGAGCGCGCGCCGGCCTACAATCTTCTCAAGGGTGCGATCAAAGCCGGATCGCGCCTGGCGATCTGGCTGGCGGAGCGGATCTGAAGTAGCTGTCAGCTATCAGGAGATATGATCGCTGAGAGCTGAGAGCCAATAGCTGAGAGCTTACTTCTAAGCAGCGATTCGTTCATCACGACACACTCAAATTGTCATTCTCGCGAAAGCGAGAATCCAGGGCAACCGCTCCATCGCTTGCCCTGGACCCCCGCTTTCGCGGGGGTGACAAACTCAAATGTGGCACCTTCAAAGCAACCCTGCTTAGCTCTGCTCCAGTTCCGTATCCCAGTACAGGAAGTCGCGCCAGCTCTGGTGCAGGTAGTTGGGCGGAAAGCCGCGGCCGTTTTCCTGCAGCACATAGGTGCTCGGCTGCGCCGGCCGCTGGCGCGGGAACATGCGGGCCTCGTGCGGCAGCCGGCTGCCCTTCAGCAGGTTGCAGTACTGGCACGCCGTCACGACGTTTTCCCAGCAGGTGCGGCCGCCGCGCGAGCGCGGCACCAGATGATCGAACGTCAGCTCGTGCGTGGGCAGGTGCTCGCCGCAATACTGGCAGCAGAAGCGGTCGCGCAGGAACACGTTGAACCGCGTGAAGGCCGGCCGGCGCGCCTGCGGGATGAACTCCTTGAGCGAGACCACGCTCGGTAGCCGCATCTCGAACGAGGGGCTGCGCACGACGCGATCGTATTCGGAGATGATGTTGACGCGGTCCATGAAGACCGCCTTCACCGCCTCCTGCCACGGCCACAGCGACAGGGGGAAATAACTCAAGGGCCGGAAGTCGGCATTGAGAACCAGGGCGGGGCAGCTGTCAGGCGATGACATCACGCCGCCCCCCGTCAGACAGGTTTATGTTTATGCCGGGGTCGCATGCAATTCATATAGTGCATCGCGGGCGTGCGGTCAAAATCATAGATTTTAGATTAATTTGTCAATGACTTGGCATCGAACCGTCACATCCCCGTCATGCCTTCGCGGGCGCGAATCCCGCGGCGATGAAGTCGCCGCCGCGCGTCAAGCCCGGCTCGTCGATGGCATGGGCGAGGCCCGGCCGAGTCTCCGTCGTCACGGCGATGCCGGCCGCCTCGAGGCCCGCCTGCGCAGCCGCCAGCGCGGCGTAGGGAACGACGGGATCGGCAGAACCATGAACGAGCAGCATCGCCGGCTTGGACTTCACCTCGGCCGCCAATAGCTGCGGCGCGATGAGCCTGCCGGAATAGCCGACCACGGCGGCAACGGCACGGCTTCGCCGCGGCGCCACATGCAACGCCATCATCGTGCCCTGGGAGAAGCCGACGAGCGCCAGGCTGTCTTCGGCGAGGCCGCGCCGCGCCAGTTCGGCATCGATGAAGGCGTCGAGGATGGCGGCGGCGGTCTGCGTCTCCGCCAGGATCATGGCCTCGCTGCGGCCCTCGAAGCCGAACCACTGGCGGCCGAACGGCGCCGCTTCGCACGGGAACGGCGCATGCGGCGACAGGAACTCCGTCTCCGGCAACAGCCGCGCCCAGTGCGGCGCCAGGCCCAGCAGGTCGTTGCCGTCGGAGCCGTAGCCGTGCAGCAGGATCACCAGCCGGCGCGGCTTGCCGCGCGCGGCGGGCCCGAAGGACGGACCGGAGAGATCGACCATGGCGCGCATGCGGCGATACCGATTTTCTCTACAATGACCCCGATAGCGCGGCTAGCGCACGGGCGCGCCGTAGCGGTCCGTCCCCGGCGGCAGCGGCGAGCCGGGGATCACGTCCTTGTCGATGTTCCAGGCGACGGTGATGCGCGGGCGCGTGCCGGTGTAGGGATTGACCGTATGCACGAGCACGCTCGGGAACACGACCATGCTGCCCGGCCCCATGCGCGGCATCAGCGGATTGGTCATGGCCTCCTTGCGCGTCTGGCAGCAGACCTCGACCCGCGGATCGACGATCGCGAGCTTGCCGCTCAAGGGATCCATCGGGTCGTCGTCGCCGGGATCGACGCAATAGACGATGCTGACCGCCGTGCGCTCATGGCTGTGCGCCAGGGCGTAGTCGCCGTGGCGCGAGACGTTGGCCCAGCTGAGATCGATGGCGGCCGTGTCGCTGCCGAGCAGCAGCTGGCTCACATGCAGGGCGCGCGCGTTCAGGAGATCGGCCTCGGGCGATTCCCAGCGGTCGAGATGATAGATCTTGATGCCGCCGGCGGCGCGGAAATAGCGGTTGGCGAAACGCGGGTCGCTCTGCAGCGCGTTGATGCGCGCGACGAGCCCGGGATGGAACTCGGCCGCGTCGGCGAAGGTCGTTATCCCGATCGTGCGGTGGCCGAGCGGACGCACCTCCTGCCCCGCGGGCCACACCGGGTATTCGCGCGTACCGATCATGACGCTGTCGTTATTCAAGCCTTCTACTCCTTCCGCCGCGAATCTCATCACGCGACTCCCGCTCAATCGCCCGCCGGCGCCTGCCTGTAGTAATGCCAGAGAACTTTGACTGCCTCACCCCGAAAATTCATCAACACCCGCAAGCTGTTAGTGCAGCGGCCGTTCCTCTGACGAGTGCCTAGGGTAGTGCACCGGGTAGCGTTTGCTGCAAAGAAAGGCCTGACGGCGGTCTGCGAATCGGGGCAGGCTGACGGCATCCATGAGCGACGATCGGCCCCTCGAAGGCTTCGCCTGCGCGAGCCCTGACAGCCCGTTCTCCGACGGCGACGTCCACCTCGCATACGGTGAGAAACCTGACGGCACCATAGTTCACGTCAACGAGGTGCCGTCCGGCTTGGCATGCGGCTGCAAATGCCCTGCGTGCAGCGAGAGTCTCGTTGCTCACAAGGGGCCGAAAAAGCGGCACCACTTCGCCCACCTAGCCGCCCTCGCATGCCGGCACGCAATCGAGTCGGGCCTCCACAAACTTGCCAAGCAGATTCTCGACAAGGAGCGGCGCCTATGGGTGCCGGCGGTAACAGGCGAACATGACGGGAGCATCTTGCGGAAGCACTCCGCTCAATACCTCGATTTCGACGACGTCGTGCTCGAGCAACCGCTCGAGGGCATCGTCCCCGACGTGATCGTTCGGAAATCGGGCCACGAGCTCCTGGTCGAGATCTTTGTCACCCATCGCTGCGGAGCCGAGAAGATCAGCCGTATCCGTGCCCGCAGGATTTGCCCGCAGTGACCGGCGCACGGGCCCCACCGACGAGACCGTCAGCAAGAGCTTGCGGTTGGATCGCAACTGCGAGACGACGACCGGGTCCCGACTCAAAGCCGACGTCGCCGTTGACTGCTTGAAAGGGCTGCACGTGACCAGTCGCGCCGAGTCTACTGGAGATGCCGGCTTAGCAACTCCGCCAATTCCTTCGCCGCCTGTATCGTGAGTTCCAGCACGGTCACGCCGTCGGGCCCGCGTAGCGTGACGGTGATGAACTGGCTCCCACTGGCGCGCTGACATTCAGTTGCGGTTTCAACTCGAAGTGATTGCATTAGCGCAACTCCTATTCGGCGGTGCGCCCATCAACACCAACGCTGGGCCTCGCGCGATGTTCCATCTACGCCCCTTCGCCGAACCTTCGACAGCAGGATGCGGTGCGAGGGTGCCGCGACTCTACCGCCTCGTCTTCAACGGCGAGAACGCGCCGGCCACGCAATGACGCCCTTCCCAGCATCACGCGTTCCGTCCGAAGGCTCAGCTTTGGGTGTCCATGCTTAATATTACCCCTTCTGCATCCTGATCGAGTCGAAACACCCCAGTCATCACCTCACCTGTCGTTGCCCTCTTTCCCACCGCCGCCTGAACGCCTCTGCGCCGGCGTCGGTCGTGAAGTAGAAGCGGGCATAGTGCACCGGCCGCTCACCCTTCCGCCGCTCGCTATGACGGTGCATATCCCACGCTCCGGCCGCGACGTTCTCACCGCACCAATCCAACATGCCCCGCAATCGCCCCAGGCCGCTGCCGGGAAGCGGCACGTCGACGCGGTGAGGGAACTCCGCTTCAGCTGCCCTCTTGCGGGCCATGTGGTCTGTGGCGGGGGCCATCAATGGGGGCGCGGTTTAGATCCGCGGCGTGGCCTCGACCAATGTCCCGATCAGGCGCAATAACTCCCTGTGCTCGGGGCCGTGGCCTCCTCGACGGAGAAACTCCCCGATTTCGATGCAACTTGTTTGGCCCCCTGATGGGGCGTTGGGCTCATGCATGATGAACACTTGCTCTGCATCGGGATCGCGGACCAGATACCATCGATCGCCGTTTGGGCTGCTATAAAGCTCTCTTGCCTCAAGCGACATACCAGTCGTCCATCTCATACATCCTACGGGTTCGCGAACCACTGGGTACCGCGTCAAAACGCTAACCCTCCGAACGCCAGCACGCCGCATGATCCGAGTGGCGCTCTCAGACGTTGGCTGCCGATTTAGAAGACGGCGGTCGCATGCGGCCTATTGCGACGGCTGCAGTGGCGCCTGCTGCTGTTGCTGCTGCTGTTGCTGCTGTTGAAGCTGCTGTTGCTGCGCTGCGGCTTGCTCTTCGGCCTCGCGCTCCGCCTTGGTCTTGAAATCGGGCGCGGCGTCGAGGTCCGCCTTGGTCAGGCCGATCATGATCGTCTTCTTCCCGGTATCGGCGTTTTCCACGAGCTTGGCCTGCTCCCAGTTCAGCCCGACTTCCTTCTTGCCCATCCCGAGAAAGCCGCCGACTCCGACGACCACGCCGGTGATCTTTTTCTGCTCGTCGAGAATCAGGTCCTCGACCGTGCCGACCTCCTTACCATCGGGGCCGAAGACGCTGGCCCCCATCAGGTCCGCCGCAAGGAGCTGGGTTTTCGCTTGCTCGGGGATGATCGTCTGTTCGGGGCCGGTAGTGCCCGCTGCCGGCGCGGTGGCCTCCGGCTGCGCTGCCTCGGTCCCGGCAGTCCCTTCGGGTTGTGTCGTCGGTTGCGAGCCCGTCTCTTCGGCCGGCGGTGGGGTGGTCGCCGGCTGATCCGTGGTGGTCTGCGCCCAAGCGGGTGTCGCGAGCGTCAGGACAACCGCTGATGTAAACAGCCAATGGGTCGTCATGTTCGCCTCCTATGGGTCAAACGCATCGAATCCATGGATATTAAACGCGACGATGACTATTGCTGTTCCGCTGCGGACGGAGCGAAAGAATGTTACTCACTTGGCGGGAGCAACATTGCTGCTTCGATTGTTCTGGTACGTCATTTGGGAACATCCGTAGAAACCGCCAGCGCGTAAGCGACCGCCCGGCCCGCGGATCAATCTCACCTGCCCACGCGTCGATGCGCCAGCGGGCAGGTTTCGCAAGGCGTCATCACAGCCGCATGAAAGCAATCGTCAGACCCCGAGCCGACGTCGACAATCCTAAACAGTGTGTTGCCGTGCCGCCGTTCACGTGGCAAACAAGCTATTGAAATGGTTTAGCGAATTAACAGGCGGAGCGGCCATCCCGTGCTCGCCCGCAACCTTGTCGATGCGCCGGCCGATGCGTAGCGATCGCCCGGAGAGACGCCGCATGCGGACCGGACTGAAAGGGAGGACGCATGGATCAGCTCTTCGATCTCAAGACCTATGAGGACTACCTGGAGTCCGTTCGGACGTGGGCGGTCGAGAACGCACTCTCGCTCGGTGTCAGCGGCATGGCACAGATCGTCGTGGTCGGCCTTGCCTTCTTGGCGGCGCGCCTGGGTGCCGCGCGGGTCCAACGGCTGCTGGAGCGCGTGGCCAAAGGCTGGCGCTATGAACAGCAATTGCGGCGGATCGCGGCCGCACTCGAGCCGCTGACGCTGCCGATCATCTGGCTGACCCTCCAGTGGCTGTCGGTGTTGATCGCCGCGCAGGCGCGCTTACCGCACCAGCTGGTCAAGATCGTCGTCAGCCTGATCACGGCGTGGGTGGTGATCCGCCTGACGACCACACTCGTGCGCGACCGCACCTGGTCGCGTTTCATCGCGATCGCGGCGTGGACGGTCGCCGCTCTCAACATCCTCAATTTGCTGGATCAGACCACGGAAATGCTCGATCGCATCGCGCTGAGGTTCGGCGGCCTGCGGATCTCCGCGCTCACGATCATCGAGGCGTCGCTGTCGCTGGCGGTGCTGCTGTGGGTGGCGACGATAGCGGGCCGTCTGCTGGAACGGCGCATCACCACGCTGCCGAACCTGACGCCGTCGTTGCAGGTGCTGCTGAGCAAGCTGCTCAAGATCGTGTTCGTCGGCCTCGCCGTGATCGTCGCGCTCAACAGCGTCGGCATCGATCTCACGGCCTTCGCGGTCTTCACTGGCGCCCTCGGCGTCGGCATCGGCTTCGGCCTGCAGAAGCCGATGTCCAATTTCGTCAGCGGGGTGATGCTGCTGCTCGACAAATCGGTCAAGCCGGGTGACGTCATCTCGGTGGGCGAGAACTACGGCTGGGTGAGCTCGCTCGGCGCTCGCTACGTCGCGGTCGTGACCCGTGACGGCACCGAATACCTGATCCCGAACGAGGACCTGATCACGCACCAGGTCGTGAACTGGTCGCACACCAGCAGCCGCGTCCGCCTGAAGATACCGATCGGCATCTCCTACAATGCCGACGTGCGCAAGGCGCGAGCGCTCTGTCTCGAAGCGGCCGCTGAGACGCAGCGCGTCCTCAAGGATCCGGCGCCGGTGTGCCTGCTGCTTGGATTCGGCGACAGCTCGGTCGAGCTCGATCTGCGCATCTGGATCCAGGACCCCAAGAACGGCGTGCGCAATGTCAAGAGCGACGTGCTGCTCCTGGTGTGGGACAAGTTCCACGCCCACGGCATCGAGATCCCCTTCCCGCAGCGGGACCTGCATCTGAAGACGCCGTTGGAGATCAAGGTTGCGACGCGGAGCGCGGACGGCGCGGCGGAAGCTTGGTCAGGCTCGCCGTGAGCACGGCGACCGGGAGCGTTCCGAAGAGACTCCGCAGCGGTATCCACGAGGCGTCGGCGGCGGTCCCGGCGACGATGCGGCGGCCGGTGAAGACCTCGACCAGATCGGACTGCCCGAGTCCGTCGACCGGCAGAACGGAATCGCCCCAATCCAAGGCCGTCGGATCATCGCCGTTCATCTGCAGGGCGGCGAACAATCGGCCGACCGCGATCACCGCGACATCGCCTTCATGACGTCGCGTGAAGGCGACCACATGGTGCGAGCGCTCGCCCCGGGCCATAAGAGGCTCGTAGGAGCCGTGGGCGAACAGCAGCGGCCGCTTCCTGCGAAGTTGCAGGGATCGCCGTAACACATGCAGCTTGATGCGGCCGTCGGGCCAGTCGCGAAGGGGCCGCTCAACGTTCACCGACTCGCAGGGGTTTTCCCCGGTTCCGGCGCCGGACAATTCTGCCAGCGCGGTTCGGCGGGCGTCGAAATCCACGGCGCGCCGATTGTCGGGGTCCACGAGGCTCAGATCCCAGAATTCAGTTCCCTGATAAATGTCGGGCACGCCCGGCGTGAAGCACTTCAGCACGGTCTGCGCAACGCTGTTGAGTACGGCCGCGAAGGCGATGTGCCGCACGAATGCCCGGCAGTCGCCGAGGAATGCGTTGTTGCCGTTCTCGTCGAGGATGGCGTCGACGAAGGCGAGGCAGCCCCGTTCATAGGGCTCGTCCTGATCGGTCCAGCTCGAGACTGTCTTGGCCTCCCGCACGGCCTTCACGAGATAGTCTTTGACGCGTGCGCGAAATTCGCCGAGCCCAGACGGCCAGGCGCCGCCGTCATTCACGAGAGCAGCGGGCCAGGCGCCGACCAGCGTCTGATAGAGGATATACTCGTCGGATCGCGATGGCGCGCGCCGGCCGCCGACCTCGGTACGCAAGGCGCGGTTCCAGCGTCGCCAGCGCTGGACCGCCTCTGCCCAAAGCTGGGGCACTTCCGACAGCAGGTTCAGCCGCATGCGCAGGTCTTCGCCGCGCTTGGTATCGTGGGTCGCCGTGGCAAGCAGCGCATGCGGCCATGCTCGAAGCCGGTCATGTTCGGTCTGGTGAAAGTCGGTCGGCGATATCGAGAAGGGTTGTGGCCCGCAGCCGACCTCGTTGAGCGACACCAGACGGCCATATCGGTAGTACGCGGTGTCCTCCACCGCCTTGGCCATGACGGGTGCGGTGTATTGCTGGAACCTCATGGCGAAGCGCAGCACGTCGTTCCGATTGAAGCCGCTGTTGCGGTCCTTCACCAGATCGCCGGTAAGCGCTGCGGACACGAAATCGAGGATTTGGCGATCCGGCCCCATCCAGCTGCGGCGCGCGCGCTCCGCAGCCACCAAGATGCAGCGGCGATCCTCGACCGAGCAGCCGGACCGCGTCACATAGGTGCGGTAGACGGGGAAGCGGGCGATGATTTCGAGCAACGCGTGGCGCAGCCGCTCGAGCGTATAGTCGCGAGTCAGCCAATGCTCCTCGGATATCCGATCGAGGGCGCGCGCCAGTACGTTGAGCTCGCTCGAGAGAATGCTCTCCATGACGAGGCGGCGGCACTCCAGGGCATGTCGTTCGAACGTCCGTCCGTCACCCGTGAATTGGCGGTAGGTCTCGTCAAGACTGGGCTCGCCGACCGGATCGATGAAGAGCCGGGTCACGCTGCCGAGGAAGTCGTATCCCGTCGTCCCGTCGGCGGCCCAGTCGTGCCGAAGCTGCTCGTCGGCGGCCAGGATCTTCTCCAGGACGACATAGAATGGCCCATGCTCGTCGGAGAGGATGGCGCGCGCGAAGGCGCGCAACTGGCGGCAATAGCCGGCGGGATCGAACAGGCCGTCGATATGGTCGATGCGAAGGCCCTGGATCTTGTCCTCGGCGATCAGCCGGCCGATGAGACGGTGCGACTCCTGGAACAACGCCGGCACTTCCTGGCGGATGCCCACGAGATCGCTGATATCGAAGAATCGCCGATAGTTGATCTCGTCGGCGGCAACTCGCCAGAAGGCCAAGCGATAGGCTTGCCGCTCGAGCAGCCGATGCAGCGGGCGGAACGTCGCGGCCCGGCCCGGCGCTCCGTTGAAGGTCGCGGCCGCGCGATCGATCCAATCGGAAACGGTGGGGTTCTTCGCGATTTCGGCGAGTTCTTCTTTGAGCGTGTTCCCACGGCGCCAGATCTCCATCTGGCGCGCACGGCTTTGCGTTTCGGGCCGCAACTCCGAAAGGGCGTCTGCAAGCGTTCGCACTCTTGAGGCGAGACCCTCGTCGTCCGCGGGCGCGCCCAACTCCAAACCGCGCCGAAGAAGCAGCGCATAGTGGCGAGGACGAAGCGGGTAGCGATGGTCGAAATAACGCACGCTGAACGAGCCTGCCGCCGGCTCGAAGACCAGCCGCAGCTCGCCGCGCTCGAGGACGGCGCCATAGTGATCGCCGAGGAAGGGGAGCAGCACCTTGCCGCTCAGCTCGCGCTTGGGCGATTCCCAGTCGATATCGAAGAACTGTGCATAGGGCGAGGAGGACCCCCATTGCAGCATATCGAGCCACCACTCGTTATTGTCGGCATGGCCGACGCCGATGTGGTTGGGCACGAAATCGAGGATCATCCCCATGTCGAGGGCGCGCAACGCCGCACACAGGCGTTCGAGCGCCCGCTCGTCACCGATCTCCGGGTTGATGGCGCCGTGATCGATGATGTCGTAGCCGTGGGTACTGCCGGGTCGGGCGCGCAGGAACGGGGATGCGTAGACATGACTGATGCCGAGCTCGCAGAGATAGGGAAGCACGCGCTGCAGATCGGCAAACCTGAATTGGGAATTGAGCTGCAAGCGATAGGTCGCGTAGGGTGGCGCGTGGCGTCGTGGCATGAGCTCCGTCGGCACCGGGAGCGGGCGTTCTGCGCTGATCACGGCGAGCACGTCGTGCACGGCGGCGCCGGCGAAGATCTCCGTCAGAGTCGCCGGCAATTTCCGGCGCCAGTTCGGAAGCTCTCGGTCCGTCCCCGGCAGATTCATCTGCTCGACCTGGCGGACGAGATCCTCGATCTGAACGAGTACGAGCCGTGATCGCGACAGTGCCAGAAAGCGATGGATCTGCACGACCGGCGGATCGCGCGAACCCGCCTCGATTTCGGCGACGCGTTCCAGGCGAAGTGCCTCGAGCATGAGATCCCGATCGCGTGCCCGCTCGTCGCGCGCGCGGTCCGCCTCCTCCGGCGAGGCGGTATCGCGCACTCGCTCGCGCAGCTCGATATCGTGGCCGCGCCAATATCCGACGACAGTCGGCAGATCGTGCGTACTGACGGCGGCAACCGCCTCGACGGGATATTCGTCGGGCCGCAGGAACCGCCCGTCTTCCGCCCGCTCGAAATAGAGAAGGCGGTATGAATAGAGCCCGGCCGCCTGCAGCGCCTCGCGCAATCCCTCGGGCAGGGTGCCGAGATCCTCGCCGATGACGAGGCATTTGTTGCGCTGGCTCTCAAGGACAACGATGGCAAGCAGTTCCTCGAAGGGGTTGTGCACATAGGCACCGTCGGCCGCCGTGCAGCCGCCCGGGATCCAGAACGTGCGCATCAACCCGAGCACGTGATCGATGCGCAACGCGCCGGCGCCACGCATGTTGGCTCGCAGCACATCGATGAACATGCGATAGCCGGACCGCCGCAGCGCCAACGGATGGAGCGGCGGAAACCCCCAGTTCTGGCCACCCGGCGCCCAGGCATCCGGCGGCGCGCCCACGGAAAAGCCGCTGACGATCACGTCCTGGTGCGCCCAGGCGTCGGCGCCGGCACTGTCGACGCCGATCGCGAGATCGCGATAGAGACCGATGGGCAGTGCCGCGCTCGCCGCGAGATCGGCTGCGTGCATCAGTTGGCGGTCCGCTTCCCATTGCAGATACTGGAAGAACTCGACGCGCTCGGCATGCCGCTCTGCGAACGCGGAGACCGCAGGGCTTGCGAATGTGCGCAACTCCGACGGCCAGCGGCGCCAGTCGCGCATCTCGGGGTCGGTTGCTCCGAGCTTCTCCCGCAGCGCTTCGAAAACGGCGAATTGCTGCAGCGTAGCGCCTCCCGACGCTTGAAACGCGCGGAAGGCGAGGCCGCGAGGGTCATGCAGATCGTCGAGATGTCGCCGGCGAAAATGCGCATAGAGCAGGCCGAGCGCTCGTTGCTTCAAGGCGGCGACCCCGGAATAGTCGACCAGCGCGGCACCGCGGACCCGGTCGAGAGCCGACAGGAAGTCGTGCGAAGAGACGAGAGTTCGCACGTCATTGCTGGCCTCGAAGTCCTCTATGGCGGTCAGATCGAGATAGATCGGGTTGAGAAACAGACGGCTGCTCGGCGAGTAGGGGCTGGCGCGTTCGGGATCGTCCGCGAACAGGCTGTGCAGAGGATTGATCCCCACGCCGGCGGCTCCGCAGCGCGCCGCGCATGCCATCACGTCTGCCAAGTCGGTGAAGTCGCCGATGCCCCAGTTGGTGGCCGAGCGCAGGGCATAGAGCTGGGTCGATAGCGCCCAGGCGCGATTGCCGCTGTCCAGTGTGGGCGGCTGGTAGGCGCGCAACGGCGCTAGAATCAATCGTGCTGTGGCCTCGACCGGTGCATCACCCGTCAGGCGAACGCGAAGCTCGTGGTAGCCCGCAGGCAGCGTGAGTTCCAATCTCAGGCACTTGCTCGCCATGCCCTCGCTCCCGGTCTGCGTGCCTGTGATCGACAATAGATCCTGCGCTCCGGCTCCGCCGACATGCGTGCGGCCGGTTTCCTCGCGTAATTCCCATTCCAGCGACCGATCCGCGGCGGAGACTGGCAGATTTAATGGTATGTCGATCGGCGAGCCGATGCCGCGGACCGCAATGACGGGGGGAAGGAATTCTTTCGACTGCGCACGCGGAAGCAAATCTAACGAACGGAGCACAGACGCCTCGTCCTGTGCTTCGAAGCCCAGGGCGCCGCACACCGCGCGCAGGCTCGTCGCAGGCACGTCGCGCATTTGGCCGGAGGCGTCGCGATAGATTGCGGGAACGCCGAGGGCGCCGGCGAGTTGACGCAGCTCGCCCTCGCCGTTCATGAGTCGATCGCTGCGGCGAGGCGCCAGACGACGGACCAGGGCGGCAGATCTGCTGGATCGGCCCTGCTCGATGCCGCGTCAGTGGAGAAGAGCACTTCGCCTCCCGCGTCATCGGCGATTCCGGGGGCCGGCCGCGAATCCAGGTTGGCCAGAAGTGCCAGGGTCATCCCGTCGCCGAGTCGCCATTGCGCTCGAACCACCCGCCGACAGGCGCCGAAGACCCCCCACTCGAGTCCGCGAGCACCGCGCAATCGCGGCACGATATGCTCGTGGCGGATGGCCAGAACGTGTCGGTAGAAGCGGAGCCAATCGACATGAGGCGGTGTCTCCAGATCGTCCCACTTCAACACGCTCTGCTGGAAGGCCTCCAAAGCGGTCGCGTCCGGCGGTGCTGCTGCAGGATTGCCGCCGGCGGCCGCAAAGAATTCCTCAAATTCCGACCGCCGGCCTGCCCGCACCTTTCCGGCCAGAGCCGGCTCGAAGTCGCAGAAGAAGAAAAAAGGCTGACGGCTTCCCCACTCCTCACCCATGAAAATGAGCGGCGGAGCTGGAGAAAGCAGCACGATCGCCGCGGCCGCTTTGATCGCCGGTGGGGGCGCGATCGAAGCGATGCGGTCGCCGCGAAAGCGGTTTCCCACCTGGTCGTGATTTTGAAGAAAAGAGACGAAAGCCGCCGAGGGAAGATCCCTGCTCGCCGTGCCGCGGGGCCGGCCTTTCCGATGTCGCGAGGGCTCCCCTTGATAGGCGAAGCCCTCGGCAAGGGCGCGCCCGAGGTGCCGGCCGGGATCATCCGCATAGTCGAGATAGTATCCGTGCGTTTCGCCCGTGATCAGGACATGCAGCGCGTGGTGAAGGTCATCGTTCCATTGCGCAGTGTAGGGGCGCGGTCGGCCTGATGGATCGCGGGCCAGTAGCCAGGCGGCGTTGTCATCATTCTCCAGCACCAGATGGGAATCGGTCCGACCCTGAGTGTTGGCGACACCCTCGGCGATCTCCACAAGGATATGTTTGTTGCTGGTGTCCTTGATTGCCTGCACGGCGTCGAGCCGCAGCCCGTCGAAGTTGAATTCCTCGATCCAGTAGAGCGCATTGTGGACAAAGAAGCTTCGCACGGCCGGGCTTTCCGGTCCATCGAAGTTGACGGCGGCACCCCAGGGAGTCCGATGACGATCGCTGAAGAAACCTGGCGCGTAGAGCGATAGATAGTTTCCCTCCGGCCCGAAGTGGTTGTAGACGACGTCGAGAAAGACCGAGAGCTTTCGCCGGTGTGCCTCGGCAATAAATCCCTTGAGGTCCTCCGGCGAACCATAGCGAGCATCCGGGGCGAACAGGTAGACGCCATCATAGCCCCAGTTCCGGGCCCCCGGCGTGTCCGCAAGGGGCATCAGCTCGACGGCGGTGACTCCGAGATCGGCGAGATATCCGAGCTTCTCGCGCGCAGCGGCATACGTGCCTGCCGGCGTGAAAGCCCCGAAATGGAGTTCGTAGATCACGATCTCCTCCCAGGGCCGGCCGCGCCAATCCCCATCGGTCCACTCGAAGGCTTCGGGATCGATGATCTCGCTCGGGCCGTGGACGTCGGCCGGCTGGAATCGCGAGGCCGGATCGGGCACCGCCGTGCCACCATCTATCACATACATGTATCGGTCCCAGGGGCGCGCTGTCGATGTCGACAACGCGAACCAGCCGGCGTCCCGTCGTTCAAGCGGCAGTGCTCGCTCGCCGCCGCCCTGCGTCAGCAGCCGCACGTCGACCCCCCCGGCGGCCGGTGCCCACAGCGAAAACGTGATCTCACCGTCGTTGCCGATCGCGGCGCCGAATGGCATGCGGTGCCGACGCTTCATGTCGCCGGCTCGGGCGCCTGAGCTACGAGCGAGAGCAGCAAAGCTATCGACTTCGGCGGAAGATTGCAGGCTTGGCCGGGGCTCAATTCGCGCCGTTCGCCGCGACCATCCTTTGCCGCGGTGTCCAGTACGAGTTCCCAACGCGGTGCGTAGCCATCGGGTATCACGAATGCCATCTCGTCGAAGTGTGCGTTCAGCAAGAACAGGAGATGTGGCAGAGCTTCCTCCGCTGGCCCCGCTGCCGTCCGATCAACGCTTCCATTGAGCAGGAAGGCGAGGCAGCGCGCATCCGGAAATCGCCAATCCTCCTCGGTCTTTTCGACGCCTTGCGGCGTCAGCCACACGACATCCGGGATGCCATAGACTACCGGCTCGCCGGTCAGGAACTTGGCGCGCCGAAGCGCCGGGTGCTGCCTACGCAGCGAAGTCAGGAATTTCACGAATTCGACCAGGCCGTGCGACCCGATGTGCTCGGGGTTCCAGTCGATCCAGCCGATCGGGTTGTCTTGGCAATAGGCATTGTTGTTTCCCCCCTGGGAGTTCCCGAGTTCATCGCCCGCCAGCAGCATCGGCGTTCCTTGGGCGATCAATAGGGAGGTCAATAGATTGCGCTTCTGCTGCTGGCGCAGGACCAGGACAGCGGGATCAGTGGTCTCGCCCTCGGCGCCGCAGTTCCAGCTGTAATTCTCGCTGGCGCCGTCGTGGTTTTCCTCGCCGTTGGCTTCGTTTCGCTTCGTCGCGTAGCTGACGAGGTCCTCCAGCGTGAATCCATCGTGGGCGGTCACGAAGTTCACGCTCGCCCACGTGCGGCGGCCATCATGGCCGAAGAGGTCGGCCGATCCGCTCAGGCGCGCCGCCATTTCCCCGATGAGACCGCCATCGCCGCGCCAGGACCGCCGTACGGTGTCGCGGAAACGATCGTTCCATTCCAGCCAGCCCGGCGGGAAATGTCCGACCTGGTAGCCATCGGGCCCCACATCCCAGGGCTCGGCAATCAACTTCACGCGCGCGAGGCACGGATCCTGCCGGATCGTGTCGAGGAATCCGGCGTGCGTGTCGAACGTCTTCAGTTCGCGGGCGAGCGTGGTCGCGAGATCGAATCTAAAGCCGTCGACATGCATCTCCTCCACCCAGTATCGCAGCGAATCCATGACCAGCTGCACGACGCGCGGATGGTGGAGGTTGAGCGCATTGCCGCAACCGGTGAAGTCTTCGTAGTGGCGCTCGTTGCCGGGAACGAGCCGGTAGTAGGACAGATTGTCGATGCCGCGAAAGCAGAGCGTGGGGCCGAGATGGTTGCCCTCTGCGGTATGGTTGTACACGACGTCGAGGATCACCTCGATGCCCGCATAGTGCAGCCGCGAGACCATCGTCTTGAACTCGTCGACGACGCGGGCCGAGAGATAGCGCGGCTCGGGCGCGAAGAATCCGATCGAGTTGTAGCCCCAATAGTTGACCAAACTCCGTTGGACTAGCGGGCGGTCATCGACGAACGCGTGAACGGGCAGAAGCTCGACCGACGTGACTCCGAGGTCGCGCAGATGATCGACGATCTGCGGCATGGAGAGGGCGGAGAATGTACCGCGCAAAGGAACCGGTACATCGGCGCGACCCATGGTAAAGCCGCGGACGTGGAGCTCGTAGATGATTGTGTCTTCCATCGGCGTAGCCGGCCGCTTGTCGTCGCCCCAGCTGAATGCGGGATCGATTAACACGCACTTGGGCATGCCGCTGGCACTATCGCGCCGGTCGAAGGAGAGATCGCCGCGGGCGCTGCCGACCCGATAGCCGAAATGGGCGTCGCTCCATTTGAGCTGCCCGTAGAGCGCCTTGGCGTAGGGATCGAGGAGCAGCTTGTGATGATTGAAGCGGTGACCTCGCCCCGGATCGTAGGGGCCATAGACGCGATAGCCATAGAGTGTCCCGGGATGCGCATCGGGAAGATAGCCGTGCCAAGCCTGGTCGGTGTACTCGGGCAGAGTGATGCGCTCGATCTCACGGCGGCCGCCGCGATCGAAGATGCAGAGCTCGACGCGCTCGGCGTGGGCGGAGAACAACGCAAAGTTAGCGCCGCGACCGTCCCAGGTCGCACCGAGCGGGTAGGGAGACCCCGGCCAAACCCGGGCGCCGTTTCGCGCCATGATATTCCTAGGACGGGCTGGCAGCAGGCTGCAGGACAAGACCCGCCAGCGGCGGAATAGTGAGGCGCAGAGAGCAGGGGAGACCGTGCGCGGGAATGCGCTCGACCTGGACATATCCCGCGTTGCCCACGTTGCTGCCTCCGTAGACCTGCGAATCCGAATTGATCAGTTCGCGGAAGCCACTCACCGGCGGTACGCCGATCCGGTAGTCCTGCCGAGCCATCGGCGTGAAGTTGCAGACGACAACGACGAATTCGTCGGGATTCCGGGCGCGCCGCAAAAACGAGAGCACGCTGTTCGCGCTATCATCGGCGGCAATCCACATGAACCCCTTGTCGTGATGGTCGCCTTCGCTGACCGCTGGCGAATCCCGGTAGAGGCGATTCAAGTCTCTCACGAGCCGTTGCATCCCCTGATGCAAGGGTTGATCGAGGAGGTGCCAGTCCAGGCTGGCATCGTGGTTCCATTCCTTCGCCTGGCCGAACTCGTCACCCATGAACAGCAGCTTCTTGCCGGGATGGCCGTACATGAAGACATAGTAGGCCCTCAGGTTGGCGAACTTCTGCCACTGATCGCCCGGCATCTTCGTGAGGAGCGACCCCTTGCCGTGCACGACCTCGTCATGCGACAGCGGCAGGACGAAGTTCTCGCTGAACGCGTAGATCAGCCCGAACGACAGCTGATTGTGATGATAGCTCCGGTGGACGGGATCGAGCGACATGTATTCGAGCGTATCGTGCATCCACCCCATGTTCCACTTGTAGCTGAATCCGAGTCCGCCCTGCGTCGTAGGGCGCGAAACCATCGGCCACGCCGTCGATTCCTCCGCGATCGTGATCGCGCCGGGCGCCCGCTCATGCACGAGGTCGTTGAGCCGACGCAGGAAGTGCACAGCGTCGAGATTTTCCCGGCCGCCATAACGATTGGGAATCCACTCGCCGGTCCGGCGACTGTAGTCCAGATAAAGCATCGACGCGACGGCGTCGACGCGCAGTCCGTCGATGTGAAACTCCTTGAGCCAGTACATCGCGTTGGCGAGAAGGAAATTGGCGATCTCGCGACGACCGTAGTTGTAGATAAGCGTATCCCAATCCTGGTGGCGTCCCTGGCGCGGATCGGCGTGCTCGTAGAGATGCGTTCCGTCGAAGAAGGCGAGGCCATGCGAATCCGTCGGGAAATGGCCGGGCACCCAATCCAGTAGGACCCCGATGCCGGCGCGATGGAACGCGTCGACCAGCGCCCTGAACTGATCGGCCGTACCGAACCGGCTGGTCGGCGCGAACAAGCCGATCGGCTGGTAGCCCCAGGATCCGTCGAACGGGTACTCGCTGATCGGCAAGAATTCCACATGGGAGAACCCCATGTCGCGGACATAGGGCACCAGGATCTCCGCCTGCTCGGGATAGGTGAGGTAGCGATTGCCTTCCTCCAGTTTGCGCCGCCACGAACCGAGATGAATTTCATAGACGGAGATCGGGGCGGTTGGCCCGTTGGCACGCAGCCGGCCTTGCATCCACTCGCGATCTCTCCAGCGATGGGACGTCGGTCCGGCAACGATAGACGCGGTCATTGGCGGCTGTTCCGCCTGGAAGGCAAAGGGATCGGCCTTGAGCGGCAGCAGCTTCCCGGCGGTCGACTTGACCTCGTACTTGTAGCGCGCTCCGGCCTTCAAGCCGGGCACGAAGATTTCCCAAACGCCGCACTCGTGCCGCCGTCGCATTGCGTGGCGGCGTCCGTCCCAGTCGTTGAAATCGCCGACCACGCTGACGGCGCGCGCATTCGGCGCCCAGACCGCAAAAGCGACGCCCCACGTCTCCCCGATACGCGTCAAGTGAGCACCGAGCTTGTGCCAGGCCTGCAGGTGATTGCCTTCGGCAAGGAGATGCACATCGAGGTCTCCGAGGATCGGCGGAAACGAATAGGGATCATCGAGGTCCTGAGTCTCGTCGCGCCAGGCCACCCGCAGGCGGTACGCGATCGGCCGGTCGCCGGCGATCCTGCCGACGAAAACGCCGCTGTTCTGCACATTGGCAAGCTCGGCAATGGCATTGCCGGAGCGATCGATGACGTCGACGGTGCGGGCGCCCGGTTGGAAGGTACGCACGACGATCCCGTCTTCATCGCGGTGCATGCCGAAGAAGCCGAAGGGATCCGGATGATTGGCGGACAGGACGGCTTCAATGTCGGGCGCGAGATCGAGCATGACGCTTCTTCAGGTTTGATATTGCGGAAACAGGACCCGGAGCGCCCCGCGGAGCGGGATGGCGAGCCAGGTCGGCCGGTTGGCGAGCTCGTAGCGGATTTCATAGAATGCCTTGCCGAGCACGAAGAGCTCGAGCAGGCCATCTGCGGCGGCCGTGTCGTCGGGATAGGCCGGGCAGCCCGTGATTGCTTCCTTGTAGGCTGCGAGATAGCTGGCGGTCGCCGCATCGCGCCAGGCGAGCGCCAATTTCTGCAGCTCGTTGCCCCGGTCGGCGTGGGCCTGGCCCAGCTGCTCGACGGCGGCAAGCGCGGCATAGTCGAAGGAGCGCAGCATGCCTGCGACGTCGCGCAGCGGCGAGTCCTTCGCACGCCGGTCGGCCAGCGGGCGACGCGGCTCGCCTTCGAAGTCGATGATGTAGAAATCGTTCTGGGCGACGAGGACCTGGCCGAGGTGATAGTCGCCGTGGATCCGGATCTTGACTGCCGTCGGCAGCTTGGAGAGGTTGGAGCCGATCCGCTCGAGCGCGGCAGGCTGGTGTTCGAGCAGGTAGTCGACCATCGGCGTGACGGCAGGCGCAAGCCCGCGGCGCGCCTTGCGTAGCGCCGCCATCGCGCCTTTCGCCTCGCTGCGCACGTAGCGCACACGCTCCGCGATATCTGCCGCGGTCATCGGCTCAGGCGCGAAATCGCGATCGGCTTCCGCCGGGCAGAGCGCACGGTGGAATTCCGCCGTCCGCAGTCCGAGTTGGCGGACCTGGGTGAGATAAACCTCGTGCGCCGCCTCGGGCACACGAGCGGTCAGTTCATCGGGCGCCAGCACCGCCGATTCGTCGAAGAAGCGGCCGAGATAGCTGAGCGTATACGCCCAGCCATCGCCTTGATTGCGCACGAAGGCATGCGCGACCGCCGCCGCCGTGACCTGCCCGGAGCGCGACACGATCTCGACGCTGCCGAGAAGCGGCGGCGTGTTCGGGAAATGTCCTACCTCCGTGAGAAATCGTCCAAGCTCGAGTTCCGGGTGTTTTCCCGGCTGTAGCTCGCGGTAGAGCTTCAGGACGAGATAGCCCTCGATCAGAAGCGAGGAGTTGGACTGCTCGGCCCCGAGGCGGCGGACCACCATCTCGGCAGGCGGCGGCACGCTCGCGAGAGCCGTCGTAGGAACGAACTTGAGCTTGGCGTCCGCCATGTCGAACTCGCTGCGGCGGCGGAAATGCTCGACGATCGCCAGAACGAACTGATCGTCCGCGACGGCGTCGTAGAGCGTCCCTTCGCGGTGCCCCTTTCGTGTCTTGGCGATCGTCTGCGACTGAACCGCCGGGGGCTGGACCTGGATTGCCTTCCAGTCGACGGCCATCGGCAGAAGGTAGCGCTGTGGCTTCAGCTCCCCCGCGAATTTCGTCTCGATGACCGCGAAAAGCCAGCTTGCGCGATCCAGAGTGATCTCGGCATGGGCCGTCAGGGACACGGATCGCACCTTGGCGTCCTTCGCGCGGAACCAGCGCTGCTTCGGCACATAGGCCGGCAAAGCATCCTGCAGAAGAATGCCACAGGCGCGATTGCGCAGAAACTCCTGCCAGCTCTCGCTGAATATGAGCGTTACATATTCCGGCGCCGGCTCGGGCATGGGCGGGCGGGCGCCGATCAACGTATGCGGGTCCTGCACCATGAACCAGTAGAAGCTGTGGCCCTGCAGCGACAGCTCGTAGCCGGCCTCGCCGACTAGGGGAAAGACACTGCGGCCGAGCAATTCCACGGGCACGCGCCCCTTGAACGCCGATAGGTCGAGCGTAAAGGCCTGCGCCGATCGCGACAGGTTGGCGACGCACAGCATCGTCTCGCTCTCATATTGGCGCAGGAATGCCAGGATGCGCCGGTTCGTCGGATAGAGGAATGTCAGACTCCCGCGCCCGAATACCGCCTGATGGCTCTGGCGCACCGCGATGAGGCGTCGCATCCAATTCAGCAGCGAGGACGGGCTGCGGCTCTGCGCCTCGACATTGACCGACTGGTAGCCGTAGACCGGATCCATCAAGGGCGGCAGGTACAATCGCGCTGGATCACCGCGCGAGAAGCCCCCATTGCGGTCCGGCGTCCATTGCATGGGCGTGCGCACGCCGTTACGGTCGCCGAGGAAGATATTGTCGCCCATTCCGAGTTCGTCTCCGTAGTAGATAACCGGCGTTCCCGGCAGCGACATCAGCAAGCTGTTCATCAGCTCGATCTTGCGCCGGTCGTTCTCCATCAGCGGCGCCAAGCGTCGGCGTATGCCGAGATTGAGCCGCGCCCGACGGTCAGCCGCATAGGTATTCCAGAGATAGTCACGCTCGCTGTTCGTGACCATTTCGAGCGTCAGCTCGTCGTGATTGCGCAGGAAGATCGCCCATTGGCAGGAGTTTGGTATGTCCGGCGTCTGGCGCATGATGTCGGTGATGGGGTGGCGATCTTCCTGCGCGATCGCCATGTACATGCGCGGCATCAGCGGGAAGTGATAGGCCATGTGGCATTCGTCGCCCTCGCCGAAATAGTACTGCACGTCCTCCGGCCACTGATTGGCCTCGGCGAGCAGCATGCGGTTCTTGTGGCGCTCGTCGAGCGCTGAGCGAAGGTGCTTCAGGATCGCATGCGTCTCCGGGATATTCTCGTTGATGGTGCCTTCGCGCTCGCACAGATAGGGGATAGCGTCCAGCCGCAGCGCGTCGACCCCGCAGTCCAGCCAGAACCGCATGATGTCGATGACCGAGCGCACGACGCGCGGATTGGCGAAGTTCAGATCAGGCTGATGCGAGAAGAACCGGTGCCAGTAGTAGGCCTTGGCGACCGGGTCCCATGACCAGTTGGACGGCTCGGTATCCGTAAAGATGACGCGGGTACCGGCATATGTCTGATCAGTGTCGCTCCAGACGTACCACTCGCGCAGGCGCGAACCCGCCGGCGCGCGGCGCGCCCGCTGAAACCAGGGGTGTTGGTCCGATGTGTGGTTGATGACGAGTTCGGTCAGGACACGAAGATCACGCGCATGAGCGGCGCGGACGAACTGCTTGAAGTCCTTCATCGTCCCGTAATCCGGGTGGAAGGAGCGGTACTCGGCGATGTCGTAGCCATCGTCGCGTTGCGGCGATGGATAGAAAGGGAGTAGCCAGAGGCAAGTCACGCCGAGCGACTGCAGATAGTCGAGCTTTTGCAGGAGTCCACGGAAATCGCCGAAGCCGTCGTCGTTGGAATCGAAGAAGGCTTTGACGGGAAGCTCGTAGATGATGGCGTCCTTGTACCAGAGGGGATCGTCGCTGAGCATTGCGCCGCTGCCTACGGATTCGGCGTGCGATAGTCGACATGCTTCCACACTGCGAGCCGGAAGATGGCAACGGGGTTGTCCTGCGGATCGAGGCGGATGTGTTGCGCCGATCCCCGCCACAGGTGCTTGGCGCCGGTGAGCAGCTCCTCCGCCTCGAATGCGTCGGCATCCCCGAGGCCGATCTCGCCGATCGGAAACCACAGCGTGACGTCGTGGGTCTCGAACGGATCCAGATTGACGGCGACGAACACGATGTTGCTGCGGTTCGCAGTCATCTTGCCGTAGAAGATGACGTTGTCGTTGTCCGCCCGCCAAAACGTCAGGTTCAAGAACTCCTGCAAGGCCGGATTCTCGCGGCGGATGCGGTTGACCGCCGCGACGAACGGCTTGATGTTGCCCGCGCGGTCCCAGTCCCAGACCTTGTATTCGTATTTCTCGGAGCTGGCGTATTCTTCCTTGCCCGGAATGGCGGCGGCCTCGCACAGCTCGAAACCGTTGTAGATGCCGTAGACGCTGGAGAGGGTTGCCGCCAGGGTAAGCCGGATCTTGAAGGCCGGCGGGCCGCCCTTCTGGAGAAACGGCGGCAGGATGTCCGGCGTATTCGGGAAGAAGTTTGGGCGGAAGTATTCCCGGCACGGCGACTGCGTCAGCTCGGTCAGATAGTCGATGATCTCCTGCTTGAAAATCCTCCAGGCGAAGTAGGTATAGGATTGGGTGAAGCCGGCCTTGGCCAGCGTCTTCATCATCTTCGGGCGCGTGAACGCCTCCGACAGGAAGATCACGTCGGGATGGCCGGCCTGGACCTCACGGATCAGCCATTCCCAGAAGGGGATCGGCTTGGTATGGGGATTATCAACGCGGAAGATCTTGACGCCGCGCTCGACCCAGACGAGCACGACGTCGCGCAGCGCCCGCCACAAGGCTTCCCTGTGCGGCCCGTAGAAGTTGACGTTGACGATATCCTCGTACTTCTTCGGCGGGTTCTCGGCGTACTTGAGCGTTCCGTCTGGCCGGAACGAGAACCAATCGGGATGTTCCGTGACCCACGGATGGTCCGGCGCGCACTGGATGGCGAAATCGAGTGCCACTTCCATCCCGAGTTCGTGGCAGCTGTTCACGAAGCGGGCAAAATCCTGGAGCGTCCCGAGATCGGGATGGATGGCATCGTGGCCGCCCTCCCGCGAGCCGATAGCATAGGGACTGCCCGGATCTCCCGGGCCTGCCCTCAGCGAGTTGTTTCGCCCCTTGCGATTGAGGCGCCCGATCGGGTGAATCGGCACGAGGTAGACCACGTCGAATCCGAGATCGCGAATCTCCGGGAGACGCTTGATGCAGTCGTCGAACGTGGCGCTCCGGTTCGGGTCGGTGCCTTGCGAGCGTGGAAACATTTCGTACCAAGCAGCATACGCAGCTTGTGCCCGATCGACGATCACTTCGAACGTCTGGAAATGGGTACTGACGTCCTCGCGCGGGCCGTGCTCGGCCATCACCCGCTGCAGGCCTTCGTCCAGGAGCGCCGCCACCTGTTCTTCGGGTGCTGTCGCAGCGGCCAGGCGTTCGAGCACGGCACGGATCTGAACGGCGCCCGCGCCGCCCGAGCGCGCGGCAGCGGCGGCGATCTGGCGGCCTTCGGCCAGCTCCAGCTCGACCTTCTGTCCCGCTTGTACTTTCTTCGAGATGTCGCTCCGCCACGAGCCGAAAACGTCGGTCCACGCTTCGATGGTGTAGAAATGCCGAATGTTTCGCTCGAGCCGGAAAACGCCTGACCAGCGGTCGTTATCGTGGTGAGACATCGGGGCGCGGCGCCATTGCGACTCGTCGGCCGCGCGATGGAGAAGCGCGGCGCCGATCACATCATGGCCATCGCGAAAAATGTCCGCCCATACCTGGAAGAGACCACCCACGACGCGTTTGACCGGGTAACGGCCGCCATCGCTCTCCGGGTAGATGGATTCGACGACGACCCGGTTGTACGGCGACCATGCGGTATGTTGTGCGACGGCAGCCGTGGGCTCGTCGGCGGCCGCAATCTCTTTGCGCTTGCTAGCGGACGACCTTCTGGCCATTCCGGCTCGCCCCGCTTCCTGGGCGTGTCGCAAGGCACGCCTGACCTCACGGATGTGGACTCAAAATATGAGCCGGTCGCCGTGGCATTGCTGTGGAAAAGGTTGGACAGGAGACTGAGAGGCCATCTCGACGGGCGGGGAAGCAACGCCCGTGCGATTTCCTTCGGCGAGGCTCTCTCGATCGACCGGGCGGTCGCTAGCCGTCGATCAGACCAAAGAAGACGCTATACGGAGGAAACAGCAGGGAATCGGACGTAACATCAACGTCAGATCGCGTCGCCTCGATAACCCGACAATGCGGCAGCACACTGCTGGCGAGGCCGATAGTCCGTGCCTCCAGATTGAACACGGCTACGATCCTGCGCGAATCGATGCTGCGTTCGATCGCGAAGAGCGGTTCGGGGATCGCCAGGACCCGCATCCGGCCACGCAGGACGGCCGGCTCCGATTGGCGCCAGCGCAAAAACCGGCGGTAGTCATTGAGCAGCGATGCATCATCCGCGATCTGCCGATCGGCTGCCTTGGCTAGGTGTTCCCCGGGCATCGGCAGCCACGCGCGAGCGCCCTCGGTGAAGCCGCCGAATCGGGCTGCGCTCTGCCATGGCATCGGCGTACGGCAGCCGTCGCGCCCGACAAACGCGGGATAGAAGGAGACGCCGTAGGGGTCGCGCATATCCGCTGGTGCGATCTGTGCCTCACCGAGACCGAGTTCCTCTCCCTGATAGATGCAGGCAACTCCCGGCAGCGTTCCAAGCAGGGCCATCAGCAGCCGTGCAAGCCGCGGATCGTCGCGCTCGGCGCCCCAGCGTGTCACCGCCCGGACTACGTCGTGGTTGCTGAACGCCCAGCATACGCATCCATCCTCGATGGCAGGCTCGATCTGCGCGAGAACCTCCCGCAGGCGCGGTGCGGATAGTGGCCCTTTCATCAGGGCCAACGTGTAGGCCATGTCAAGCCGTTCCTCGGCGGCATCGGTGTAGGCGGCGCAACGTTCAAACGCCCCCTCTTCGCTCGACACTTCGCCGAGCGTGATCGTTCCGGGATAGTCCCGCATCAGGCCTCCCAGCCTGGTCATGAAGTCCATCGTCTGCGGCTGCAGCATGTCGTGGAGGTGTTGCTGCATGCCGAACGGACGAGTCGGGACGGTGCCGTGAGCCAGACGGCGCGGCGGATTATCGCGCAATGCCGAGTCATGGAACATGAAGTCGATGGCATCGAGTCGAAACCCATCGACGCCACGATCGAGCCAGAAGCGCGCTACCTCCATGACGGCCTCGACAACCTCCTTATTGTGGAGATTGAGCTGCGGCTGGCTGGCGAGGAAGTGATGCAGATAGTATTGACGCCGCCGGGCATCCCAGGTCCAGGCGCTGCCGCCGAACACCGAAAGCCAGTTGTTCGGCGGCGAGCCGTCCGGTCGCGGGTCAGCCCACACATACCACTCGGCTTTGCTGCTCGTGCGCGCGCTGCGGCTGTCAGCGAACCAAGCATGCTCGTCGGAGCTATGGCTCCAAACCTGGTCGATCATGACATTGAGACCGAGCGCGTGCGCACGCGCGACGAGCGCGTCGAAATCCTCGAGCCTGCCGAACACCGGATCGACGGCGCAGTAGTCGGAAACGTCGTAGCCGAAGTCCTTCATCGGCGACGGATAGAACGGAGAGATCCAGACCACGTCGACCCCGAGATCTGCGACATAGTCCAGCTTATCGATGATCCCCCGGAGGTCCCCGATCCCATCGCCGTTGCTGTCCGCGAAGCTGCGCGGATAGATCTGGTAGATGACGGCACCCCGCCACCACGCATCGCTTTCGCGTGTCGAGAGAGTCAGCGGTGCCGGCGGGCCGGCATCGAAACGTTGCCAGTTCATCGATGCCTTGTTTCCTCGCAGATCACAGCCGAGGGCCAGCTGATGGCAGCGTCCGGACAGCAGAGTGGACTGCGGGGTACTGCGGCCGTGCAGCCTCGGCCAAGTGTGAAGACCCAGCCGGATTCCCAAAAGACAAAGGGCGTACTGTCATCGCGTGGGAAGTGGCATCGAGGGTTCGGGCGGCACGATGGATGGGGACACACTAGCGAGCTTATGGTTGAAATTTGGTATACGAGTCGGATTGACCCGTTCATTGCAGGCCAATTCCCCTCGCTTTGCAGTTAATCACAACCGAATCCTATATCTTGCGGCATATGTGGTTGATACTACCATAAATAGCATAGCCGGACGCAGTTGGCCTTGGCGATTGATGGAACAAATTCGCTGATTTCTCGGATCACGGGCTGAAACGATCGGCATGAACCGATACTGGTCTAGGCCCGCTGGGAAAAGCGATGCCGTGCGAGTGATCGGGTGCAGTGGACGGCTTGAAGCGCGGCCCCGCCAGGCGCGTTCATCGTGGCTGCGCGATCAGAATGCGTTCCGCGGGAGGAGACATTTCGGCCGCTCGCTTGGCCCAGAAGGCAGCGAGCTGTTCAGACGGCCTACCTTCAAAGGAATGAATAATCGAAACACGCCGAAGAGGTGGGCGACCCGTTCGCTGTGGGCACGACCACGACTCGGCACGGCGTTGGCGGACAGGGCAGCTTACCGGTTCGAAGCGGAAGTTTGCGAGCAGCTAGTTCATCGAGTTTCCGCTACTTCGTTAGCCTGTGATCCGTGTTACGCTCCCCCATGTTCACAGCGATAACCGGCAGTCTAGAAACTCGGGATGATCGCGGTCGCCGTGATCTTCTTCGTGGTAATCGGCCTCGGTATCGTACACGCGCTCGGCACCTACGCATTGGATGGCCTCGGTAATCTTCTCAGCGAGCATCTTGGGAGTATCGCCAAGGGGTTGGCATTGGTCTTGGTGCTTGGCTCGCTTTGATGATCCGGGCTATTACGAAGCGTGGACGTTCATGGAGCGGTTGGTGATCTGAATTGTTTCGTTAAGGTGATCCCATGCCGCCTATTGGGTGTAGTCAGTGCGGCAGACCCGCGGTCGCCCAAACCGGAGACGGGCTCCCGCTGTGCCTGGAATGCTTTCAAACGCTCGGCGCGGTCATGCGTCAGCGGTGGGAGATGAGCGCCACCATGGCAAACCAAGCTCTGGCAGAAATGGAGAGGGTGATCGGAATGCCGGGATTATTTGAAAGAATTCAGATCCCGAGGCCGGCGCCTATCATCCACTCAGCGCCGACGACATTTCACAACATCCGCATTGATAGAAGCATCATCGGCGTCATCAACCACAGCGAGGTTCAGCAGATCGACGTAAACCTGACGAGCCTGCACAACGCCGGGAATGACGCGGCCGGTGATGCGCTTAAGACACTTACCGAGGCGGCGTTGACAGAGAAGGCACTCAATGACGCCCAGAGAAGCGAGTTAATCGAACAACTCGCATTCCTCAGCAGTCAAGCAGTAACGCCTCCGGCCGAACGCAAAACGGGCATAATCAAAGCGGTGATGGGCGCCGTCGGCAGGACGACCGCCACCATTGCCGGATTGCTGGACCTATGGTTGAAGGCAGAACCGATCTTGAAGGCGATATTCAGGTCGTAGCGCACGAGACCCTTTGCGAGATTCTCCGCGCACGTCGTCAGGTGTTTAGGCGGGATGAAGACCGTTCACGTTCTGCCAGATTCACAACACCTGACCCCGCTCAAGGCACTTCCTTGAGTCGCTGACGCTCCCGTGCCAGACCAGACCATATCGTCACCTCACGCACGTCCACCGTGCGCTTCTGTCCACCGTGCTTGGCCCGAAGCGATCTTTGGTTCGACCATCGCCCACTCGGCCTCGGTAAGGTCGGTGGGATACCGCAAGGCGCGGCGGTCTGCCGCGCGGCGATGGTCAGGCTTCCACATCGAGCACCCTCCTTCGATTCGGGTGCTCGACAATGAATCACATCCGATTCTGCCGACTCAACACTCCTTCGGAAAGGCTCAGGCAGCTACGGCCATGAAGACATGGATGGACTGTCCTCTTTGACGGCTCAAGAGTCCCGAGCAGACCTCGACTAGCGAATGCTGCACGGCGGCCGTTGCCGCCTCGGGCCGCATCTTCCGCGCTAAACAGCAGAGCGGGGACAATTCAGAACGTGCCGTAGGTCCATTCGCACGAGCAGAGCAACATGGAAACTGGCAACTCTGCGTGGTAACAGCAAGATTCGATCTGTGCTGGCCCTTGCGGGCCGGCTCTGCCGAAACGAACTACTAACGATATGCGCGCTGTGTCTCAGAATTGCTTGGCAAAACGGCGAATCTGGTAAGAATAATCAGGCCGTAACCCTCGGCAATCGGTATGCGCCCGCTGTTGATCGCGTCTGCCATTGTCTGGCCCGTTTGGGGATGAATCGGAAGTCAGGATGCTTTTGGTGAACAGAACAGCATTGGACAAGCCGTTTGTCCGCCGGTCGCTGGAGAAACACCTGCTCCACGTGACTGGCATGGATCCGGAGGGGTCGGAACCGCGGCACTGGCTCTACGCGACCGCCGCGTTCGCGCGAGACCTTATCGTCGAAAGCTGGGCCGAAACCAGGCGCCGCAAGGAACAGCAGGGCGCGAAAGAGATCTCCTACCTCTCGATGGAGTTCCTGATCGGCCGCCTGCTGACGGACACGCTGCGCAATCTCGGCGTTTACGAGCTATGCAGCGAGGCCCTGACAGAGGCAGGCGTCAACATCGAGGCCGTCGCCGAACAGGAGATCGACGCTGCCCTCGGCAACGGTGGATTGGGCCGGCTTGCTGCCTGCCTGCTCGAGAGCACGGCAACGACGGGCATTCCGGCCTATGGCTACGGCATCCGCTACGAGTTCGGCATGTTCGCGCAGCGAATCGAGAGAGGCTGGCAGCTGGAGGAACCTGAGGCCTGGCTCCGCTTGGGCGCTCCCTGGGAGTTCCCGCGGCCAGACCTCACCTATCCCGTCAGCTTCTATGGCCACGTCGCGCGCGAGACCGACGAGCACGGGATCCCCCGTGACCGCTGGCTCGATGCCAACCACGTGCTGGCGACGGCATTCGATGTGCCGGTACCGGGCTTTCGCTCGGAGACCGTGAATACCTTGCGGTTATGGTCGGCGCGGGCGCCGCGCGAACTCGATCTTCGCCGCTTCAACGAAGGCGACCATCTCGGCGCCGTTGATGACAAGAACCATTCGGAAAGCCTGACCCGCGTGCTCTACCCGCATGACGGCACGGCCGCGGGGCGCGAGCTGCGATTCAAGCAGGAGTATTTCTTCGTCAGCGCCTCACTGCAGGATATCCTCGCGCGGCTGAGGCGGCAGAAGCGCAGCTTCGACGAGCTCCCGCGCTTCGTCGCGGTCCAGATCAACGACACGCATCCGGCGCTGGCTGTCGCGGAGCTGATGCGCCTCCTCGTGGATGTGCACGGCTTCGAATGGGATCATGCCTGGAGCCTGACGCAGCGCGTGATCGCCTACACTAATCATACGCTTATGCCCGAGGCGCTGGAGACTTGGCCGCTGCGCTACTTCGAGACCATGCTTCCCCGACATCTGCAGATCATTTACCGGATCAACGATGACGTGCTAAAGGCGGTTGGCGCGCGGCATGCCGGCGATTTCGGCCTCCTACAACGCGTCTCCCTCGTCGACGAATATGGCGAGCGCCGCGTGCGTATGGCCAATCTCGCCTTTGTTGGCAGCCGTCGCGTGAATGGAGTTTCGAAGCTTCATACCGCCCTGATGCAGGAGACGGTGTTCGCAGATCTGAACCGGTTGTTTCCCGGGCGCATAGTCAATGTCACAAACGGGGTGGCGCCGCGGCGCTGGCTTCGCGACAGCAACTCGGCGCTCAGCCAGCTGATCTCGAGCCAGATCGGTGAGGGCTGGATGCGCGAGCTGAGCCAGCTCGAACGCCTGGCGCCGGAGGCTGAAGATGCCGCATTTCGTGAGCAGTTCTCGCTGGCGAAGCAGGTGAACAAGGAACTCCTTGCTGCCTTCGTCGAGGAGCGCAGCGGCACCAAGCTCAATCCCAATTCACTGTTCGACGTGCAGATCAAGCGCTTCCATGAATACAAGCGTCAGCAGCTGAATTTGCTGCATGTCGTGGCACTTTACAATCGCATCCGCAGCCATCCACGCGGTGTCTATCTGCCGCGCACGGTTATCTTCGCCGGCAAGGCCGCCCCCGGCTATGCCATGGCGAAGCTTATCATCAAGCTAATCAACGACGTCGCGAAGGTGGTCAACGACGATCCCATGGTCGGCGACCGGCTCAAGGTGGTCTTCCTTCCCAACTATAATGTGAGCCTAGCCGAGCGGATCATTCCCGCCGCCGATCTCTCCGAGCAGATTTCGACCGCCGGCATGGAAGCATCGGGTACCGGCAACATGAAGCTGGCGCTCAACGGCGCGCTCACCATTGGAACGCTCGACGGCGCCAATATCGAGATTCGCGATGCGGTCGGTGAGGAGAATTTCTTCACCTTCGGATTGACCAGCGAGGATGTCGCACGGCTGAAAGCCATTGGCTATGATCCGTTGGACCACGGCCGTCGCTGCCCGGAGCTGATGCAGGCGCTGGAGCAGATCGGCGGCGGCGCCTTCTCGCCGGATGAGCCCGCGCTCTACCAGCCGATCGTGCAGAGTCTGACGACCACCGACCACTTCCTGGTCATGGCCGATTTCACCGCCTATCTCGCGGCGCAGGCGCGGGTCGAGGCGCTCTATACTAGGCGCGACGAATGGAACCGCCGTGCCATCTTGAATGTCGCACGCATGGGCCAGTTCTCGAGTGATCGGTCGGTGCAAGACTATGCGCGAACGGTCTGGGAGGCGGCACCGCTCCACCAGGAGCGCTCCGACGCTCCTGCTCGGGCGGCCACAACGGTTCGCGTCTAATCCTGCGGGCGGTCGAGCAGTAAGGCCGCAGGTAGATGCCCAAGTACCTTCGACAGCCCCAGCCTGTCACCTTGCGCCGGTCCTGCTGGTCGGCACATCCTCGAAGCGCCGGCACCCGTCTCGCAAGACAAGGGCCTTATCGATCCACAGCAATGCTCCTGGATAGACACCTGCCGGTCACCGATCAACCCTGCGAACAAGCGGCCGACGATGACGAGGCAGGTGCGGTCATGCCCATGGCGCGCACAGCCCTAAGGGCCGCATCTGACACAACGCGGACAATGCAAACGCCGGGGATCATGGCCGCTGTCGATGCACGAGTGGACACAAGAACAGCGGTCTCAAGCTCGTGGCACCGCTACTCGTTCAGTCTCGTGGTCGCTTTGGTCAACCGCAGTACTGCCGCGACCTGCTCAGAATGCCACCGTAACCCACCACGAGATGTTCTGATGCCGCGGGCCGTTAGCGCCGGCGATGTCGGCGACGGCGCTGTCGCGATAGACACCGAGGGTGTGCCGGCGGGGCTTGCCGTCGAAGCGATAGAGGTACTGGAAGGATTTGACGCCGCGGACGGACACGCGGACGGCGAGACCGGTCGCTCCCTCCTCGACCTCCTCGTATCGATCCGCCTTGGCTTTGAGCGCGCGCAGCTTGGCGTCGGTGAACCGCATCTTGACCTCCTCCGCCGCTACCCCACCCCGGCCAGGGCGTCATGCCGGGTAGCGTTTGACCAACTACTGTGTGAGGTAGTCTGAAACAGGTTGGAACACAAGAGCAGCGTCAAACATCGGTTTTTCTGGGGTCTGAGGGGCGAATTGTCATCTCGCCTTGTTTCAAGGAGTTGCGTACCTCCCTGTAGTAATGCCAGAGCAGCCGCGCTGCAACGCTGCGCCAGGGCCGCCAGGGTTCCGCCATGGTGCGCAGCGCACCGGCCGTCGGCCGCGCCGCCAGCCGCTTCACCTTCTGCGCCGCGCTCAGCAGGGCCAGATCGTCGGCCGGCAGCACGTCGGGCCGGCACAGGCAGGACAGCAGATAGACTTCGGCGCTCCAGCGTCCGAGCCCGCGCACCGCGGTCAAGAGGCCGACCGCCTCGTCGTCGCTCACGGCGGCGAGCGCGTCGAGGTCGAGCCGCCCGTCGAGGATGGTGGCGGCGAGATCGCGGCCATAGACCATCTTCGCCCGGCTGAACCCGGCCGCCTTCAATTGCTCGTCGGTGAGCGCGAGGAAGCCCTCCGCCGTCGGCGGCTCATCGACCTCGCACAGGCGCCGCCAGATGGCGTTGGCCGACGCCGTCGACACCTGCTGTCCCACGATGATCCACAGCAGCGACGCGAAGCCGGGCGGCCGGCGGCGCGGCGGCGGCGTGCCGACGAGCCGGATCGCGCGCGCGAGGTCGCCGTCGCTGGCGGCCAGATGGTCGAGCGCCTGTTGCAGCCGCTTGCCGCTGATTTCCCGAGCGGGCATGGTCGTCCTTCTGCTTGCCGCCCCATCCTGCCATCTGTGGCTCATGATCGTCACCCGCTTCGCGCCGAGCCCGACCGGATATCTGCATGTCGGCCACGCGGCCTCGGCACTCACCGGCTGGCGCGCCGCGCAGGAGGCCGGCGGCTGCTTCCTCCTGCGCATCGAGGACATCGACGCCACCCGCTGCCGCCCCGAGTTCGAGCGCGCCATCTACGAGGACCTCGCCTGGCTGGGATTGACATGGGAGGAGCCCGTGCGCCGGCAATCCCAGCACATGGCCGACTACGCCGCCGCACTCGCCCGGCTGGATCGCCTGGGCGTGCTCTATCCCTGCTTCTGCACCCGCCAGGAGATCGCCGCCGAGATCGCCGCCGCCGCCAACGCCCCCCATGGCCCCGATGGTCCGCTCTATCCTGGCAGCTGCCGCGCCCTGTCGGCCGCCGAGCGCGCGGCGCGCATCGCCGGGGGCCTGCCCTATGCGCTGCGTTTGAATGTCGCCGCCGCGGCCGCCCTGACCGGCCCGCTGAGCTGGCAGGAGGAGGGCCGCGGCTTGATCGCGGTCGAACCCGGGACGCTGGGCGACGCCGTGCTGGCCCGCAAGGAGGTGGCGACGAGCTACCACCTGGCGGTGACGGTCGATGACGCGCTCCAGGGCGTGACCCTGGTGACCCGCGGCGAGGACCTGTTCCATGCCACCCACCTGCACCGGCTGCTGCAGGCCCTGCTGGGGCTGGCGGCGCCGTGCTACCGACACCACATGTTGCTGACCAGTGCCGACGGCCGGCGCCTGGCCAAGCGCGATGGGTCCCTCACCGTCAGGGCATTGCGCGCGGCCGGCCGAACTCCGCCGGAGGTGCGCGCCATGGCGGGGTTTCCCCACTAGCCAGTCCCGACTATCCAGGGATGTGCCGACCCGTGTAGTAGTGAGCCGCCGCCTGACCCTCCCCCCATGCCCTATCTGACCGAACTCACCGAGCTCAGCGAAGTCGTCATGGTCAACCTGGTGCTGTCGGGGGACAACGCCATCGTCGTGGCCATGGCGGCGGCCGGCCTGCCGGCCGCGCAGCGCGGCAAGGCGATGATCTTCGGCATCGGCGCCGCCACCATCCTGCGCGTGGTCTTCGCCTTGGCGGCGTCCAAGATGTTCGTCTATCTGGGTCTGCGCCTGATCGGCGGGCTGTTGCTGCTGTGGGTGTGCTGGAAGCTGTGGCGCGAACTGCGCGACCAGACGCGCGAGGACGCCGCCGTCGAGGATCTCGAGGAAGAGGTCGCCCAGGTGCTGCCGACGGCGGACTTCAAGCACCCCGTACAGAACCCCGGGTCGAACCCCGCAAAGCCGACGAAGACGCTGTGCCAGGCCCTGACGCAGATCATGATCGCGGACATCTCGATGTCGCTCGACAATGTGCTGGCGGTCGCCGCCGCCGCCCACGATCATCCCTGGATCCTGATCCTCGGCCTCGTGCTCTCGGTCGGCTTCATGGGCGCCGCCGCGGCTCTCATCGCCGGCCTGCTGAAGCGGTTCCATTGGCTCGGCTATATCGGGCTGGCGATCATCTTCGTCGTCGCCTGCCAGCTGATATGGCAGGGCTCGCCGCTCATGATAGGCGCCGCCAACCAGGCCGGCGTGATGTGAGCGCGTCGCCGGCGGTGCGCCCTCGATCGCACCCATGCATCGGTGACGGCCTTGCTCGCTGAGCTCAGCGCCCTGCTCCAGGTCGTCATGGTCGACCTCGTGCTGGCGGGCGACAATGCCATCGTGGTCGGCATCGTCGCCGCCGGCCTGCCGCGCGCGCAGCGCTCGCGGGTGATCCTGATCGGCATCGCCGCCGCCACGCTTCTGCGCATCGCCTTCGCCGTCGTCACCTCGCAGATCCTGCAGATCATCGGCCTCACCCTGGCCGGCGGCATCCTGCTGCTATGGGTGTGCTGGAAGCTGTGGCGCGAACTGCGCCAGCAGAAGCCGGGCCAGGCAGAGGCCGATCGCCCCGCCTCCGAAACGCCCGACGCCGCGCCGCCGAAATCCTTCCGCGCCGCCGTCTTCCAGATCGTGGTTGCCGATATCTCGATGTCGCTCGACAACGTGCTCGCGGTCGCCGGCGTCGCCGGCGAGCACACCTGGGTGCTGGTGGTCGGGCTGGTCCTGTCGGTCGCCTTCATGGGAGCAGCCGCCGCGCTGATCGCGGGGCTGCTGAAGCGGTTCCACTGGATCAGCTATATCGGCCTCGCGATCATCTTCTACGTCGCCTGCAAGATGATCTGGGACGGCACCCACGAGGTCGTGAAGGCGACGTCGCTGGCCGGCCTCATTTGAGGCCGCCGGCGGGGCGCCGCCGCAGCCGGCGGACGAGTTCGGGGTAGTCCGGGTCCTCCGGGTCGACGAAGCCGTGGCGGATCAGGAAGTCGATGATCACGAAGGCCACGTTGAACTTGAAATCGGCGGTCTCGCCCACCTCCCGGATCACGCGCTCGATCGGCCACAGAAAGAATTCCTCGATCTCGCCGTCGGCGTTCACGGGCACGACGTCCGGCGGCAGCGCGAGATCGTAGTTGAAGAGCACGTCGTTGCGCAGGCCTTCCTCGTTCCCCATCAGGTAGGAGACGATCCCGACCGGCCGTGCCCGGCGCACGATATCCGGGGTCAGAGACGCCTCCTCCGCGCATTCCTTCAGGAGGTTCTCCTGGAGGCTCAGGCCGGCCGGCTGGCCGCCGGCGACGAGGTGATCGAGCTGGCCCGGATAGGTCGGCTTGTGACGCGACCGCCGCCCGACCCACAGCCGGAGATCCGCGCCCGCGCCGACGAAGCCGTTGACGTGGATGCCGTAGGCGCGCACGCCGAAGCTCGGCACCGCCGCACGCTCGATCTGGAACAGCCGGGTCTCGAAGGAAGGTCCGACCGGATAGGCCTCGTCGCGCCAGCCGCGAAACCAGCCCTCGGCCCTGAGCTTGCGCAGGACGCCATCGACGGCGGCGGTGCGCTCCGCATAGCCGCGCAGCCGGGACGACAGGCTGACGGCGTCATCGACGACGAACACGGCGTCGTGCTTGCGCAGGCGCGCCGCCAGATCGTCGGCGATCCAGCCCACCGTGTGGCCATCGACGACGAAGCGCCGGCAGCGCGACAGGTCCGGCGGCCGGATCATCTTCAAGCGATCGAGAAGGCTCACGCCGCCATCTCCCCGGCCGCATCCGGCACGCTCCACAATCCCTCGCAGATCGCGATGTAGTCGGGATCGGCGGGCCCGACGACGCCGTGGCGGATGAGGAAGTCGATGAGCGACAGCGCGACATCGAACAGGAAATCGTCGCCCGCGGCGAGCACCGCCTTCACGCGCGTCAGCGGCCACGGCTCGAAGCCGGCCACTTCGCCGTCGGTATTCACCGGCGTGAAGTCCGGCGGCAGGACGAGATCGTAGTTGAACATCACCTCGTCGTCGCAGATGTCGCCATCCTGCGTCAGATAGGCGACCGCGCCGACCGGCCGCGCCTGGCGGGCGAGCGCCGCCGGGATCGAGGCCTCCTCGGCGCATTCCTTGATGAGGTTGTCGCGCAGGCCGACGCCGATCGGCAGGCCGCCGCCGACGACCTGGTCGAGCTTGCCGGGTCCGACCGGCTTGCTGAGGGAGCGGCGCGCGATCCAGGTCTGCGGCTCGCCATCGCGCCCGATGATGCCGTTCAGCTGCACGCAATAGCAGCGGATGCCGAAGGCGCGCGCCGCCCCGCGCTCGATCTGCAGGAGCGGCGGCGCCTGGAACGAGGACGCCACGGCGAAGAACTCGTTGCGCCAGCCCGGGAACCAGCCTTCCTCGCGCAGCCGCAGGATGGCATCGCCGACGGCGCGGCTGCGCGTCTCGAAGCTGTCGAGCCCGTCGACCACGCGCACGGCATCGCCGCTCACCGCGAACACGTCCGGAAAACCGCGCAGCCGATCGGCCAGGCCGTGCGCGATCCAACCGACCGGCAAGCCTGCAACGACGAAGCGGCGGAATCGCGCGATATCGCGCCGCCGGCAATAGCGGATGCGGTCGAGGAGACTCATGCGAATCGGATGCGCGGCGTTATCATGGCCGCGACCTTAGCGTCACGGCAGCGCCCTGGCCAACGCGTCAAACAGGCCGCGGCAGTTGCTGCAAACCAATCCTGCGTCCTTCGACAAGCTCAGGATGAGGGAGGATTTTGGCGGCACAACAATTGCTCCTCATCCTGAGCTTGTCGAAGGACGCAGATTGGCGGTCCAAGTCTCCCGCCGGTCGCCGCCGAGACCCACCATTGTCATGCGCCGGTCACTTGCTGGCGCCGAGCGCGCAACCAGATAGATGCGATGGTCCGGCGAACAGGTAGAGCGAACGATGACCCAGAATATCTACGACAACGAGACGTTCTTCGCAGGCTACAGCCGACTGCCCCGCTCGATCGAGGGTCTCGACGGTGCCGCCGAATGGCCGGCGCTCCGGGCGCTTCTCCCAGAACTCCGCGGCCTCAGAGTGTTGGATCTCGGCTGCGGCTTCGGATGGTTTTGCCGCTGGGCTCGGGAGCACGGCGCAGCAAGCGTTCTTGGCGTCGACCTGTCAGACCGGATGTTGGCGCGTGCGAGGGCCGAGACCCATGACGATGCAATCTCCTATGCCAAGGCCGACCTGGAGCATCTCGACCTGCCCTCGGGATCGTTCGAGTTGGCCTACAGCTCGCTCGCGCTCCACTATATCGAAGATCTCGAGGGGCTGCTGGCCCGCGTGCAGGCGGCCCTGGCGCCGGGCGGCAAGCTGATCTTCTCGGTCGAGCACCCGATCTTCACGGCGCCCGCCAATCCCGGGTGGTCGGTCGATGCGGCCGGACGCAAGATATGGCCCGTCGATGGCTACCTCGATGAGGGCCCGCGTTCCACGGACTGGCTTGCCAAGGGCGTGATCAAGCAACACCGGACGATCGGAACCTACGTCAACCTGCTCGTCCGCTCCGGGTTCTCCCTGTCGCACATCGATGAGTGGGGGCCGAGCCACGCGCAAGTCGCGGCGCGCCCGGAGTGGGCCGACGAGCGACAGCGCCCGCCCTTCCTGCTCGTGGCCTGCAGTCGTTCGAAGTGACCGGAGACGCTCAGCGGATTCTGAACGTCGATTGAATCTTGACCCGCGGTCATCTCTTCCGGACCATGTCCATCTCCATTGCCGCCATCGTGGCGAGCGCGGTGCAGCCGATTCTGGTATGGTCGCGGCCGGACAATCGATGGGGAAAGACACCGCCGTGCCGTCCCGCGGACCCGCCTGGCTCTGGCTCGCTGTCGCCGCCGTCGGCGCGATCGCCCTCGTGATAGTGCTGAACGGGCGCTTCCCCGGCGCGCTCGACGACCAGGGCGGCCTGCCGCGGCTCCTCTATCTCATGAGCTGGCTCGTGCTCGCCGGCAGCGGCCTGGTGCTCGCCCTCCGGCGCGAGCCGTTGAAGCAGCTCCGCAACGCTGCCATCTGGCTCGGCCTCGGCCTCGCGCTCGTCATCGGCTACAGCTTCAAGGACGAGCTGGGGTCGCGCCTGCTGGGCGAACTGATGCCGCAGCGCGGCATCGCCAACCAGGACGGCTCGGTCACCTTCCGCGCCGGCGAGGACGGCCACTTCCGCGTCGAGGCGCGCATCAACGGCACCCGCCTGCGCATGCTCGTCGACACCGGCGCCAGCCAGGTCGTGCTGTCGCCTTCCGACGCCCGCCGCCTGGGCATCGATGCCGCCAGCCTCGACTTCCGGCATCTCTCGGAAACCGCCAACGGCCCGGTCAGCGGCGCGCCCGTGACCCTGCGCGAGATCACGGTGGGCAGCGTGCGCCTGACCGACGTGGCGGCCAGCGTGAACGGCGCCGAGATGAGCGAATCCCTGCTCGGCATGACCTTCCTCTCGCGCCTCTCGGGCTTCGAGGTTTCTGGTGACAGGCTGACTCTGCGCCGGTAATACTGCCTGCCGATGCAGGGGATGATTCGCATCGTCGGGGGATTTCTGCTGGTGGCGCTCGCGGGTTGCGCCGCCCATCCGACCATAGCGACGGCGCCGATCGCGCCCCGCGTGCCTGCTGATCCGGATGTGGCCCTGTTGCCGCCGCCGCTCGAGCCGATGCAATGCGTGCCCTACGCGCGCCAGGTTTCCGGCATCGACCTGCGCGGCGACGCCTGGACCTGGTGGGCCCAGGCCAAAGGCCGCTATGCGCGCGGCAAGAAGCCGCGACCGGGCGCGGTGCTGGTGTTCTTGAAGACGCGCGCCCTGCCGCGCGGCCATCTGTCGGTGGTCACCCGCATCGTCGGCGCGCGGGAGATCCTGATCACCCACGCCAACTGGAGCTCGACGTCGGACACGCGCGGCCAGGTGACGAGCGACGTGCGCGTGATCGACGTCTCCCCCGGCAACGACTGGAGCGAGCTGCGCGTCTGGAACGGCAGCGACTTCGGCAGGGACTATCCGGCCGCGGGGTTCATCTATCCGGTGGCGACCTCGGCGGGGGCTTGAGCCGGCGAGTCGCCGTCGCTGCGAGGTCTGGTGTTTTTGTTCAGTCGAAGCCGGCGTAAATCTGACTGATCCTCGCTCGCGAAGTTCACCGCGCGCGGCGCGAGAGCGCCGCCGGGCGCCCTCGCGCGTCGCAAAATGATGTCAGGCGTTCTTCAGGTTGACGGCAGAGACCTTGCCCTGCTGCCCGCGCTCGAGCTCGAAGCTGATCTTCTGTCCCTCGCGCAGCGAGCCGAGACCGGAGCGCTCGACCGCGGAGATATGCACGAACACGTCCTTCGAGCCATCTTCCGGCATGATGAAGCCGAAACCCTTCGCAGGGTTGAACCACTTAACGGTGCCAGTTGGCATGGATATGTCTCCGAACCAAATTGCCGTGGCGCGCGATTGCGCCGCGGATCGAACTATTCAGGGAAGTCACTTGGTCCGGCGCTTGAAAAGGCAGGATAGCGAGCTAGCCCAAAAAAAGTTTGACACCAATACTATGAGGGCGGTGGTGGGCGAACACAACAATGAATTTGGAAGCCTACTCGCGTCATCATACGCTAATACAATCGCATCATGGCCATGATCAGAATCACCGACGGCATCAGTCTCGACGAACGCGAGATCGAAGAGAATTTCGTCCGCTCGACCGGCCCCGGCGGCCAGAACGTCAACAAGCTCTCGACGGCCGTGCAGCTGCGCTTCGACGTGCGCCGATCGCCCGCGCTGCTCCCCGCCGTGCGGGCGCGGCTCGAGCGGCTGGCCGGGCGGCGGCTCACCACCGAGGGCGTGCTGATCATCATCGCCCAGCGCCACCGCACCCAGGAGCGCAACCGCGAGGAGGCGCGCGAAAAGCTCGTCGACCTCATCCGGCGCGCCGCCGAGCCGCCCAAGCCGCGCCACAAGACCAAACCCACCTTGGGCTCGAAGCGCCGGCGTCTCGAGACCAAGACCCGGCGCTCGCGGATCAAGCGGTTGCGCGGCGCCCGGCCGACGGAGGATTAGAGCGATGGCACAGACAGCCGGCGGCCTGATCGAGCGCGAACGCTCCTGCCTGATCGTCATCGACGTGCAGCAATATTTCCTCGACAAGCTGCCGCTGCACGAACGCGGCCCGCTGGTGCAGCGCATGGCCTGGCTCATGCGCGTGGCGCGCGCCCTCGACATTCCCATCATTGCCACTGCCGAGGACAGCGGGCGCAACGGCCCGCTGGTGCCGGAACTCGCCGGCCTCCTGCCGGCGGGGACGAGCGCCTACGACAAGATGATCTTCGGCCTGATGAGCCAGCCCGACATCCGCGCCGCCGTCGACGCCACCGGGCGCTACTGCTTCGTCCTGGTCGGGCTGGAAACCGACGTCTGCGTCGCGCACTCCGCCCTCGGCCTGGCCGCCGCCGGCCATCGCGCCGTCGTCATCGACGACGCCTGCGCCTCGCCGCCGCCGCACCACGATCACGGCCTCCGCCGCCTGCGCGACGCCGGCATCACCGTGACGTCGGTGAAGGGCATCTTCTACGAATGGGTCCGCGACCTCGAGACCTATCATCGCCTGAAGCCGCAGCTCGACGTCGCGCTGCCGGAGGGGCTGACGCTGTAGCAACGACCCAGAACATCCTTACTCCGGCCCTATGACTCCGACATCCAG